>JGI24923J38494_100448_pt1 | contig 36094 bp, 34 predicted proteins | sample LinPFosplate11_FD_38494 | JGI IMG/M metagenome (IMG submission 38494) | reverse complement strand
ACGCTGGCAGTGTAGAGGTCAGGGGTTCGATCCCCCTCAGCTCCACCACTATCAAGATACCTTACCTATTAGCTAGGTAACACAATGGAACACTCCGGCACATCAAGTGCCAGAGTGCTTAAAAAAAAATTATCTATAAGGATAACCTGCTTTATCCATAGTGGCTGCATATAATTTAAATGCATCAACAACTTTAGCCGCACGAGGACTAATTTGAGCAGTTTCATCCCAAAAAGCTTTGGAATCTTCAACCACACCAGCCCATTCATCTGCAGGCAATCCAGTGATTTCCATCTTTTTACCGTTAACACGAAGATCCGCTTCACCACCCCAGTACCATACTTGTCTATAGTAATGAGAACCATCTATAGACATTCTGTAAAGTTCTTGAAGTTTTGGCGATAGTTTATCCCAACTCTTAGTGTTTGCAAAATAAGAACCAAACCATGCACCGGTTATTGCGTTAGATAATGCGTAATTACAAATATCGGCCCAACCAACTTCATAGGCTTCTGTGAATCCACACCAGCATACACCGTCAAGTTCACCCGTTTGCATTGCTACCTCAACATCATCCCATGGAACAATGACTGGTATCAAGCCATATCTTGCCATAAATCTGCCAGCTGTAGGTACACCAAAAACACGAAGGCCTTTCATGTCAGCCAGAGACCTGATTGGTTTTTTGACAGTAAAGAGAACGCAAGGATCCCACGCACTGGTACTTAACCAAGTAACATTATCAACTTCTCCATACGCTTCCGCCCAAATTTCATTTAAACCATAATATTTAAATAATGCTGGAACATCCAAACTAAATCGAGTTGCAAATGGAAAATAACCTCCAAATATTTGAATATCTACCGGTGATCCCATTGTTGCATCATCACTTTGAACCGCATCAATTGTTCCCGCTTGCATTGCTCTGAACAATTCATCTGTTGGAACTAATTGATCCGCATAATAAAGTTCAATTTCCATTTCTCCGTGAGCAGCTTTATTGAATGATTCTACTTGTGGCAAAACAACATGCGCGCCTAGCGGAGCACCTGAATAAGTTTGCAGTCTCCACTTAATTGGGTTTGTAGCCGCATACCCATAGGGTGCACTTAAAGCTGTAGCACCAACACCAGCAGCTGTTACCAAGCCCGCTTTTTTTATAAAATCACGACGTTTAGTCAAAATAGTTTTTTTAACCATTAGTAACCTCCTCTTATATATAAAATAAAACTAACTATAAATTTAAAGCTTTGTCTAATAAATAAATTAAAAAAAATAAGATAAGTTATCTTCTGCTTACATAATCCGGTAACCAAGTAGCAATTTCAGGAAAAATCATAACTATTGCCAAGCCAAAACACATCACAATTACAAAAGGAATAATAGATCTATAAATATCATACAATGAAATTTCTTTTGGAGCCATCGCTCTCATTAAAAACAAATTATAACCAAAAGGAGGTGTCATGTACGCTATTTGACAAGTAATAGTATACAACACTCCATACCAAATAGGATTAAAACCAAGTGCTATGATTAATGGAACATACAAAGGTGCTACAATTACAAGCATAGCAGTATCATCTAAAAACATCCCCATTAAAATGTAAGAGAGTTGCATCATGATTAAAACACCCCAAGGACTAAGATTCCATCGCTCAATAAATAACGATTCAATAGCCTTAACGGCTCCTATTCCATCAAAAACAGCCCCGAAGCAAAGTGCTGCGAGTATGATCCACATAAACATGCACGAAACACCTAAAGTTTTGCGAAGAGTAACTTCAATAACTTTTCTATTTAAATTTTTTTTGTATAGTGCTGCTAAGGTAGCGCCTAATGCTCCCACAGCAGAACATTCAACCAAACTGGCTATACCCATTAAGAATAAACCGGTCATTGTAAAAAAAATTGCAAAAGGAATTAAACCCGCTTTTAACAAACCAATTTTTTCTTTCATTGGAATTTGTCTATCTTCTTTAGGCAGGACTGGTCCTAACTCAGGTTGAAAATGGCAACGAATTGCAATGTAGAGAATAAATAAAGCTGCCATCATCAAACCAGGAAATATTCCAGCCAACCAAAGCTTGCTAACAGGCTGTCTAGCGATCATTCCATAAAGAACCATTACTACACTTGGTGGAACTAAAATGCCAAGAGAGCTTCCAGCTTGGACAACACCAGTAATCATTCTCTTATCGTATCCTCGCCGAAGCATTTCAGGTAAAGCGATGGTAGCACCAATAGCCATCCCAGCCACACTTAAGCCGTTCATCGCTGAAATAGCTACCATCATCCCCATTGTACCAATAGCTAAACCGCCCTTAATACCACCGAACCAAACATGGAACATTTTATAAAGATCATTCGCAATGCCTGATTCGGAAATCATAAATCCCATATAAATAAAGAGAGGTAAGGTGAGCATTGGATACCACTTAAAAAGTTTCCATGCGGCTGTATAAGGCATCTCTATTGCTCCATCTCCCCACAACAATAATGCAGCGGCAGCAGAGACAAAACCTATTGCGCCAAATATACGCTGACCTGTTAAAAGCATCAACATCATGCCTGCAAACATGACGATTGCGATTACTTCATAACTTACAGCATCAGCAATCATTTAATTGCTTCTCCTTTAATGCGGTAAAGATCTTTAAAAAACATGGAAACTGTCTGAAGTAGCATCAAAAGAATTCCAAATGTCATAAAAGACTTAATCGGCCATACATAAGGGCGCCACGCTGTGAATAATCGTTGATTTGTTTCAAGTGTATAATTTAAACTTGAAATCGAACCATAAAGCAAAGTTACTAAATAGAAAAATAAAAAAATACTAGTGAAAGCATCCATGCGAGCTTTATTTTTTTCTGAAAACTTTGAATAAAATAAATCCATTCTCACATGATCATCAGTAAGCATAGAGTAACTCCCACCTAAAATATAATAAGCCGTAATAATAAACTGAGCCATTTCAATTATCCAAATCAATGGGAAATTAATTATATTTCTGGTTACAAAAGATAAAATGAGAATAAACATCATAACAAAAACCAGATACATTGCTATGCGACCTACTTTTTCACAAACCCAGTCGGTTATAAGGACGTAGTTTTTAATAAAAGAATGCATATGATATTTGATATTATTGAGAGAATAATAGATTTATAGCTTTAAATCAATTATAGAAAAACAAATTTTTATAAAGGTAAAGCTTAAATGAAATCATATCAAAATTATATCAATGGTAAATGGATGGATAGTTTATCAAAAGAAAAAATCCAAGTAGAAGATCCAGCAACAACAAACGTTATAGGTGAAATAGCTTGCGCTAAGAATGAAGATGTTGATCTTGCTGTTGATGCTGCAAAAAAATCTTTTGATAGTCGTATTCTAGTTGATATGCCAATTCTTGAACGCGCTAAATTAATGCGACGTATTGCTGAAGAAACACGCAAAATTGCAAAAGAAGGTGGCACTATTTTATGTTATGAAAACGGTAAAACATTGGGGGCTGCAATTAAAGAATTTAATGATGTTGCCGATATGTTTGATTACTATGCCGGACTGACTGATAAACTAGAAGGAAAAACTATACCGGTTTCAAAAGGAGTTTTAGATTATACTGTCTTAGAACCCTTTGGTGTATCTGCGCACATTATTCCATGGAATTATCCTTTAGCAATGTTAGGTCGTTCTCTTGCTTGCTCTTTTGCTACTGGAAACTCTACAATAATTAAAACAGCAGAACTCACACCACTCTCAGCAACCTATTTTTCCAAAGCAATTGAAAATGCGGGGACACCTCCAGGATTAGTAAACATTATATGTGGTCATGGTAGTGAAGCTGGTGCGTACCTAGTATCACACCCAGATGTAAACCATGCTGTATTCACAGGCTCTGCTGTTACAGGAAAAAAAATATTACATATGGCCGCTGATAAAGCTATGCCAGCCATTGTCGAGTTGGGTGGAAAATCTGCCGGTATTGTCTACCCTGATGCCAATCTAGAGGATGTAGTAGAAAGTGCAAGACATGCAATTTTTGGTGCTGCTGGACAAATTTGTACTGCTATGTCAAGGTTGGTAGTTCACAAATCTGTAAAAGATGAATTAATTACAAAACTTGTTGATCTTAGTAAATCTTTAAAAGTAGGTGCGGGATATGAAGAAGGAACTGATTTAACTCCTGTAATTTCTAGCAATCAATTAGAGAAGGTAGAGGGTTACGCAAGGTCAGGGGTTCAAGCTGGAGCTGAAGCCGTACATGGTGGGAAAAGAGCTGATCGTGAAGGTTACTTTATGGAAGCGACTGTTTTAAATAATGTCACACAAGACATGACAGTTGCAAGAGAGGAAATTTTTGGTCCAGTATTATCTGTCCTTGAATATCAAGACACTGAAGAAGCAATTAATATAGCTAATGACTCAGATTATGGATTAGGAGGAGGAGTCTTTACAAAAGATCTAAACAAAGCAGCATGGACAGCAAGCAAATTGCAATCTGGTCAAGTGTATGTAAATAAATGGTTTACCGGAAGTCATGCAACTCCATTTGGAGGCTATAAGCAATCTGGCTATAGTAGAGAAAAAGGTATTCAAGCACTTAATGCCTATCTTCAAATAAAAAATGTTGGGATTAGTTTAAGTTAGTTATTTAATTAAAACGATTAGGACTAAACGCTTTAATGTCAAAGTTAGGTTGATTTCCTTTAACTAATTCATTTATTGCCTTTCCAGTAACAGCTGCTAACGTCCAGCCAATATGTTGATGACCAAAGGCATATAAAACATTTTTATTTTTAGAAGATCTCCCGATTACTGGCATTGCATCAGGTAAAGTAGATCTTCGCCCCATCCAAGTTGATTTCACTTTGCCTAATTGAGGTAAAATTTTTCGCGCTTCACGTTCAATCATGTCTAGGCGTTTTTTATTAGGTGGTTTTTTTAATCCTGCAATTTCAACTGTTCCTGCAGCACGTATACCCTCTTCTATCTGTACTAAATAAAAGCCTGATTGCGACCAACCAATAGGTCGACTAATCAACTGTTTTTTATTTTCAAATAAGACATGGTAACCTCTTTCAGTATCTAATGGAAAGTTATCTCCAATCATATTTGCTATAGAGTTTGACCATGCACCTGCGCTTAAAACTATTTCATCAAATTCAATTTTTTGTTGATCTAAAATAATTTCTACTGAGTTATCTTTGTGTATTACATTTTTGACATCTTCATTTAGATATTGCCCTCCTCCTTGCAAAAAACTCTTAAATATTTCTTTACTTATTGCTAAAGGATTGGTTGTATGCCTCGAGCCAGTGAAAAGTTTCCCAGCGTAATATACTGGTGCCAAGTTTGGCTCTAAATCATGGATCTCTTTCTTAGTTAATTCTTTAACTTTAATATTATTTTTTTTCCTTAAAAAAGTAGAATAAGCAGATTCTTCATAGGCTTGTTTAGATTCATAGATATAAATATTTTCATCATTTTTTATATACTGAGAAACATTTACCTCTTCAAATATATGATCATAAGATAAACGTGCATGTTGTAATAGATTTGCTAAAGAGGCTGCTATTTCTTCAACTTTTACTTTACGGCAATTATTCAAAAATTTTAATGCCCAGGGTAAATTTTTAATTACATAAAAAAAATCTACAGCTAATGGTCCATCTTCTCTAAGTAACATAGACGGAATGGTTTTGAATAAGGATGGAGAATTAACTGGCACATTAGCATAATCAGCAAAAGTACATGCATGACCATAACTTGTCATAGTTCCCGGTTCTTCTTTATCAATTAGTGTTACTTTATAGCCAGTTTTTTGAAGAAAATATGCAGAACAAATGCCAACAATACCAGCACCTAATACTGCTATTTTTTTCACAAATTAACGAGCTGTAATGCCGCGCATTTTTTCTGAGCGTCGACGCAATAACTCCACGGTTGTTAGTAAAAAAATTGACAATGCCACAAGACAAGTAGCCATGCACAAAATAACTGGACTGATTTCTTGCCGGATACCGGCCCACATTTGTTTTGGTATTGTCAGTTGATCCAGACTTGCCATAAACATCACAATCACCACTTCATCAAATGAAGTTATAAAAGCAAACAAGGCTCCTGATATCACTCCTGGCAAAATCAGTGGCATGATAACTTTAAAAAACGTCCGGGCAGGCCTTGCCCCCAAACTTTGGGAAGCTTTGGTCATATTGGTATCAAATCCAACCAGTGTTGCTGTCACAGTAATTACTACAAATGGAGTTGAAAGTGCCACGTGGGCTAAAATTATGCCAGTAAATGTGTAAACAAGATTTACTTTAGCATAAAAGAAAAACATGCCCGCAGCGGTGATAATCAGGGGAACAATCATTGGGGAAATCAAAATCGACATAATAAGTCCCTTATATGGCATATGCGGCCTACTCAGGCCCAATGCCGCCAAGGTGCCAAGAGCTGTTGCAAGAAGGGTTGATATAGTTCCAATAAAAAAGCTATTTACTGTCCCGATCATCCACCTGTTGCTACAAGGTGTTGTTAAGTTTTTGTCCGTGCAAATACCAACCATATAACGATACCAGCGAAAAGACCAAGCTTCCGGATCAGGAGGCCATGCCAACATGCCCTCTGTAAAAAGCATGAAAGGTGACCTACTGAATGAAATGGGAATAATGGCTACCAGTGGTGCAATAAGGAAAAAGAAGACGATACCGCAATAAACCAAATACGCATAATAATACGTTCTTTGTACTGGAGTTGCGTAACTTGGTAATGCCATATTCTATCCTAACTTGATGTTATCAATTCCAACAATTTTATTATAAAGCCAATATAAAACTAGCATTATACCTAGAAGAATTCCTCCCAAAGCGGAGCAGAGGCCCCAATTTAATGTTGTTTTAAGATGATAAGCTATCCAGTGACCTATGAGTTGACCATCCTTGCCTCCTACTAATTCAGGTGTAATAAAATATCCTATCGCCAAAACAAAAACCAATAAACCTCCCGCACTCATGCCTGGAACTGTTTGAGGCAAATAAACACGACGGAAGGCATTAGCGGGTTTTGCACCTAAGTTTTGAGCGGCACGCATATGGCTTTTTGGTATTACTTTCATCACGCTATACAAGGGCAGAACCATAAAAGGCAGTAATATTTGTGTCATCGCTATAATTGTGCCAGTTTGATTGTAGACCATTTGAATTCTTCCCTCATCACTTAGAATACCAAGCCATACCAAAACTCCGTTAATCACTCCGTTTTGTTGCAGCATGACAATCCATGCTGTTGTCCGGACAAGCAAAGAAGTCCAGAAGGGTAACAAAACAAAAATCATAAGAAGATTGCTGTAACGCAGAGGTAAATTTGCTAACAAATGAGCGACCGGAAAGCCTAGGACTAAACAAAAAAATGTTACGTAAACACTTACTTTAAAAGTTTTAATCCATGTCCGAACATACATACGCCTTTCTTCTGGTTGCATGACAATATTTGCATCCTGATCAAAAGTTCTATCAATGGCGTTCCAATAATAAATTGATGTGCTTTCATTAAGCATCTGAGACATAGAGTACCAGAATGTTGGATCTGCCCAACCTTCATTTATTTCTATAAGCCAATCTTTGTAAGATGTTGGGAATTCTTCAGATTTAACAATTTTTTTTATTTCTCGTCTTGTTTTTTTTATTAAACTTTTCCAGCCAGACTTGGAATAGTTCATTCGCGTTATACTTCTGCCTATTTTAATTTTGTCTCCATAGGCAATATCATTAAATAAAGCTTTATAAACAGCTTCAGGTGGAAGTTTATCTTTTTCTTTGTCCCATTTTTTGTATTCTTCAAATGTTTTTCCATATACTTCATTGATTTGACTATCATCAACGCTCCTTAAAAGCATATCGCCTATCGGAACAACAAAAGTAACAATGATAAATAGCAAAAGGGGAAAGACTAAAAGAAAGGCTTTAATTTTGTTTTTTCTTTCAGTTTTTTTTAAGCTAACTTTAAGAGGAATACCGTCTGTTGTTAGAATTTGTTCTGCCGTAGAAATATTAACCTCCAATAAAAAAGGGCGGGATAATCCCGCCCATTAAAGTAAATTAAATTTACCTAATTATCAAGTTTAGTTACCCATCCAAGCGGCGTAACGCTCGTCAATTTCTGAACCATTATCAGACCACCATTCAGGATCGCCCATAACTGAGATTTTTAATAACTCAGGTGTATTCGGCATATGATCCATCACACTGATTCCAGTATGGAACCAAGGTTCTCCAGCTTTAATAATATCAATACCTGATGCTCTCATTGGACCATAAGTAATGTATTTAGCTTGTTCAGCTTGAGAAGTAGGTGAAGAAGCATGTATCATCCAATCTATTGCTCGGTCTCTATCCGGAGCACCAGTCATTAGACAAATATACTCTTGCTCAATTAATTGACCTTCCCAAATGTATTCAAAGTTTTCACCTTCACTTAGGTTAGCTGCTCCAACACGACCGTTATATGCGATAGACATTACAACTTCACCACTTTTTACTAGTTCAAGTGGCTTAGATCCAGCTGACCAATGCACAATGTCATCCTTGATCGTATCCATCTTAGCAAATGCTCTATCTAAAGCACCAGATTGATCTTTAAGCACTATATAAACAGCATTTGGCGCTACACCATCAGCAACAAGTGCCATTTGGATAAATCCGTTAGCCCACGTGTGAACTCCTCTTTTACCAGGAAATTTTGCGGTATCAAAAAAGTCAGCTATCTTTGATGGTTTTTCACCAGAAAATGCATCTGGATCATAGAATACAACATAGGTCCAGAAGATTTGTGGAGCACAACAATCAGATAAATTGGTAACACCACTGTTTGCCATATCATCAATCATGCTAGTTCCATCTGGAGCCGGTGTAAAGGTATCATATAAACCTGAAATATCTTCAAACAATCCTTCATCACAACCAGTGATCGCTTCATCTGGAAGAACGTCAACAACGTCCCAAATAACGCTTCCACTTTCAACTTGCGCTCTTATTTCACCAAGACCACCGTTGTAGTTTTCAAATTGAACTGCACTTGGATCGCTATAAGTATCCACGTATGCTTTTATTTGACTTTCAGTATACGCACCACCCCATGAAGCAACAGTTACTGAATTTGCTGCAAAAGGAAATGCTACAAAAGTAGCAAATAAGAAGGCTTTTAGTAATTTTGACATAAGCTTTCCTCCTATTATTTATTATTTAAGTTAAATTAAGTTAATTTATGTCTCTTCTAATGAAGATCCTAATAACACGACTACATATTAAAAAAAAGAGTTAAATAAGGTTAAAAAAAGCAGAGAAAAGCAGAGAAAAGAGGAAAAATCTTACTGAAAATCTAGCGCACGAATATCATCAGAACTCCAAGACACATCAATTGATTGACCCTCACTAAGCTGAATATTACCTTCATTTGGCATTTTGACAATAAATTCATCATTTCCACAAACTTCAAGTCTAGCCCTGATATGATCACCTAGGTATATCAGTTCTTTAATTTCACCAAGAAACGAATTTTCTCCAGAAGCTTTGGAAGAATTAACTGTTACTCTCTCGGGTCTAACTGAAAGTTGAGTTTTTTCCCCTATAGATCCAACATTAATTTTAAGCGCCTTTACACTACCGCCTCCATCAAGATCTGCGTAACAATAAGTATCATCTATTTTTTTTATGGTTCCTATCATTCTATTGTTTTCACCGATAAATTGTGCCACAAATGAATTTTCCGGTTTTTCATACAATATATCTGGTGTTGATAGTTGCTGAATGACACCATCATTAAAGACGGCAATTCGGTTAGACATTGTCAAGGCTTCACTTTGGTCATGTGTGACGTATACAACCGTAATGCCAATTCTTTCGTGTATGTGTTTAATTTCATATTGCATCTGTTCACGCAAATTTTTATCCAAAGCACCAAGGGGTTCATCCATTAAAACTAAACGAGGTTCAAAAACCAATGCTCTGGCTAATGCTACACGTTGCTGCTGACCTCCTGATAATTGTGCAGGAAATCGCGTTCCAAAGTCACCCAACTCAACCATGTCTAGGGCTTTCTTAACTTTTTCACTGGTAACTGCTTTTGAAAGTTTTCTCACTTCAAGGGGAAAAGACAGATTCTCTTGGACAGTCATGTGAGGAAATAGAGCATAGTTTTGAAAAACCATACCGATTTCTCTCTCATACGGAGGTATTTTGCTAATTGGTTTGTTCTCCAAAAAAATTTCACCGTTGGTTGGTGTTTCAAATCCAGCTAGCATCATTAATGTAGTTGTTTTACCCGAGCCAGATGGGCCAAGCATAGTTACAAATTCACCTTTAGCAATATTGAGATTCAAATTTCTAACAACAAGAACCTCTCCATCATAGCTCTTGTCAATTTTATCAAATATTACAAACCCTGTTTCCTGGGAACTCAAATCATCTCTCCTATTGAAATAGTATAAACTTGGTTATTAAACTGCAATATAAATGTCAAGGTCAGATTAAGGCTGAATGCACAATTAAAAATGATTTTTCATAAACTCGAACCAATTTATACCGACGATTTTTATTGCCTCATCATCTGTTAAACCATTTAAAACCAATGATTCAAAAATATTCCTTAAGTCACTTCCTTTTGTAAACCAAGAGGGTTGTTCAGGCCACGCAGTACTCTTGGATATTGATTCGCCGTAATCAATTTTTTTTGTCCATTTTCCATTGCGCATCCACATAACTACTTCATCTGGCCAATTGTTACACAAATCCGATCCAATTCCGATATGCTCAATGCCAATAAGGTTGATTAATTGCCTGACCATCGCACAAAAATCTTCAATGGTGCATTTGCCTTGGTTTTTAAGGTGATAGGGATACAAGCTTAAACCTATAAATCCATTTTTCTTTGCCAATTTAATTAAAACATCATCGTCAATGTTTCGAAGTGCTTTATGAAAAAAATTTGGATTAGCATGAGATATTGCTACAGGTTGTGATGAATGATGTATCGCATCCAGACAAGTTTGCTTCCCGGCATGACTTAAATCAACGATCATTCCCAATCTATTCATCTCTTCTATAACAGCTTTACCAAAACGACTTACACCTGAATCCTTAGGCTCAAAACAACCACCCGCGAGCGGAGTTTGGTTATTGTAGGTAAGCTGCATAAATCGCAAACCTTTTTGGAAAAAACTTTCAACCAGATAGATATCATTGGCAATTGGCGCGGAATTTTGAAAGCCAAACAATATTGCAACTTTGTTATTTTTTTTTGCCTCTAAAATATCATTCGTTGTTTTAGCGTGGCATATAATATCTTTGTTTTCATTGAATCGTAAATCCCACTCTTTAATTTTTTCAAAAGATTCTTCGGTGTTTTCCCAATACACTAACGTGGCGTGTATAGCTGTTAAACCCCCTTTCCACACATCCTCGAATAATTCTCTGTTCCAATTACAATACTGCAAACCATCAATAATTATTTGATCTGAGAATTCTTTTTTCATAGTTTTTAAATAAATAAATATTACTGATTTTATATTAATTGACTATATACATTCTAATATAATGTTAGAAAAATCACTAACCATTAATGAGTCTTTTGGCTATATGACACTTGAACGTATGGGTTCTCGATACCCATCACGCTTGAGTTTTTCAAGAAGTATGCTTCGAAGAATGAAAAAGGAAAAATGGGTTGTTGATAGAGTTAAATTTGATTTAGACAAGGATGGTTACGGCACAGCAATTTATGAAATCAACACACCTAATCAAATATATTCTGTGGTATGTTTTTCCCAGTTTATCCCTGATGAAGAAAGAAGTGATAGAGTAATTGCTGAGAATTGGGATACGACATATGCAATGCATATTGGAAAAATATCCGCAAAGGATCTGGATAGATTTAAAAAAAATACTCCTCTTCAGGAAGCTGGCAGAAACTCTCCTTGTGAATTGGTTTTAAGTCGAGGAAATAAAAGTGTTCGTCTGTTCAAAAAAATTGTTAATTGTTTATCCATAGGTCAGCAACCAACCATAGAGGAGATTAATGACGTGGGTTATCTTCTGCGAACAACCGCGGTCTATGGAAGTGGAAAATTTGGTTTATCTGATTTTGATAGAACCAGATCCACAACGCATTTTGATCAACCTTTTCGTGCAGAAATGTTAGCTGTCTACATTATTCGTGAATTCAGCATTCATCTTGTGGAGCATATTGCCTATCATCAAAATCCATCACAAGCGGTAAAACTAGATGCTTCTATTAAAAGGCATATAGGAATCGGCAATTCTACCGGTTTGGGAATGGCTCCGTTTATTATTAAACATCCAAAACTCATCCATAAATGGATGAGCCAGTTTGATAAAACATTAAATGAGATTACAAAAATTAATAATATTGATGAAAGAAAACTCAATAAGCTTAGTTCCCTTTTGAAAAAATCAAAATCTTATCTTGATGAAGTACTAACAACAGATGATTATCAAAAAACAAAAAACAAAAAATCATTTTATGAACTTGATAAAATAATAGACTATTGCAAATCAATAAAAACATCTGATTTAAAAGATACAAGATGGAATGATCTTATTAAATATTCTGAAGCAAATTTAAGTTTTGACGCGCAGGAAATAGTTAAGGTTCAAATTATTGAATTGTTTCCAGAAATTGCTGACCCACTCGCGGAGGACATGTCAGAATCAGATGATTCGTTTATTGATCCTAGCGCAACAGTGAATGAATTGATCAATATTATAGAAAATCGATATCAATGGTCAATTGAAACTGATTTTCAAAATAAAAATAACACGTATTTATTTTGGTACGTATCTGAGGAAAAACTCGAACCCCGCTTAGGAGAGAGGTACAACGAACAAGGGGCTGAATTAGAACAACATCTAGGCATTGGCAAAATGGTAAGTGAACTTTATCATTTTCTAAAAGAAAATAGTGCGGAAACAAAAAATTTAACCATTGCAAAGTTTTTACTTATTCATCCTGAATATCGGGGCATTATCAGGCGTATACAAACACTTACAAATTATCCTTTTGGTGAAGTAAGTGATAATATTCTTGCTAAAAATACCCTTCCATTAAATATGCTAAGATTCAAATTGTCATTTTTTGGAGCGTCACGTTACGATCCAAAATCAGATAGATGGTTGCGCGTGAGTTTTTTTGCAGGTGCACCCTTTTATGAAGAACTGAACTCTCAGAATGTTGAGGATTGGGGTTTTGCGACAATGAATTCCTACCAATAAACGTTATGAGCTTTTCTTATTATGAAGTTTACACAACTTCCCTTCGCGCTTTCTCGAGTATGGGATACCCTTATGGAGCTGATGAAGATGCAGCTTATATAATAGCATGGCTTGAGCTAAATAAATTTAATGGACTAAATTCTTTGGTAGACTCAATTGGAGTGCTTGATAACAAATATGACGGCAAAATAAAATTAAATTCACATAATGACACAAGTATAGACTTAAATTATACATCACTTTTGATGAAAGGCCCGGGCTTAATTGATTTTTATCAATCGGAATTGGATGATAAAAAAGATTTACATATCACGCTCAATAATTGCGCTGATCCTGAATACCTATTACCCCTATTATTCAGATCCTCAAAAAAAATATTTTACTGCAATGCCCTTTGGCTTGACACCAACAGTCTAATTCAATTTTGTGAAGTTAAAAACAACATCATGAAAATTGGCATAACATCAAATCAAGAACCAATTAATAAGAAACAAGTAAGAATTTATATTTCCAATGAACACAAGTTTCAAAAAAAATTTGAATCTATCACTTGCACAATTACTCCAAAAACAATTCAGGATAATCTAGCCAATGGTATATCGCCCGATGAAAATAACTGGAAAATAATTTCTAAATTAGCAGCCAGAACTTTTGTTCCAGGGTCCGAGGAGTCACGAATTAAAGGAGCAGGAGGTAGTGATGATGCTAATGATTAAATTTCTATTTATTTCTTAAAATATGTTGTAAAACCTTTGCACCCCCACTTTATTATTGACTCAAAAAAAGGTGATTTACGTATTCGTGTTCCAAATATAATTTCTGGATTAGAATTCATTAAAGTCTCTTTAAATTTTTTTAAATTAAATGCAATGATCTTGGAAAATCACAAAATAATTCACATCCATTTTCAGTCACGCGAATTGATTCACTAATTTCGAGCCCCCAAGTATCCATCCACATACCTGCCATTAAATGAAATGTAACATTGGGCTGTAAAATAGTCATATCATTTTTACGAATACTTAAAGTATGTTCTCCCCAATCTGGTGGATAACCAAGCCCTATTGAATAACCACATCGAGAATCTTTTTCCAAACCATATTTTTCAAGCACATCCCAAAAAGCAACAGCTACATCGTGGCATGTATTTCCTGGTTTAGTTTTCTCTATAGCTCTCTCAACGCCCTCGTTCGTAATTTTTAATGTATCATTAGTTTTTGGATCAGGTTTGCCAATATAAACTGTTCGAGATAATGCGCAGTGATATCTTTTTTTAACACCACCTAATTCTATTATAGTTCCTTCATTCTCTTTAAATTTTTTATCAGTAGGAGTTAAATGCGAAGCTGATGCTGAAACTCCACTTGCCAATATTATATTTAAACCCGAATACTCACCGCCCATTTCATCCTTCCCTGATAATAATGATTGTTGAATATTGCCTGCTACTTGATTTTGACGAACTCCAGGTTTAATTGAGTCATAAGCTCTTTGCATTCCCAATTGAACAAGTATGCTGGCATCCTTCATGTATTTAATTTCATTATCTGATTTTATATAACGTATCCAATTGATCAATAAATGAGCATCATGAAACGTTGCGTTAGGGCATTGATCCATTAATCTTGCATGACATTCAGCTGAATAATAATAACTATCCATTTCAACACCGATATTTTTGTTCGCCCAATTTTTACTATTTAAAAAATCTGTAATATAATCATAAGGATGGCGAGGCGGAGATTGAATCAGATCTTCTGGGTAGCCCAATATATTTTCTTCTTTTAAAAAAGTTGTAACTTTAGCTCCTTTAGAGTCTTGCATTCGACCAAACCATATTGGTTCTTCGTGATCAAGAGCAATAATAACTCCTTGAGGGACATAAAAAGACCATCCATCATAGCCTGTGGTGTAATTCATATTTGATGGATCGGTGATAATAAGAATATCCAAAGCTTTCTTGCTCATCTGCTGTTTAATTGCAGTCAAACGCGAATTGTATTCTTCTTTAGTGAAAACCATATCTGGGGTTTATTTAAATCATGTGAAATTGTCTATAATGAATAATGGCAATAATTTAATTATTTTCTTTTCATTAATTTATATAAGACAATGAATTTATAAATTATGAGTGAAATTGAATGAAATTAATTAAAATAATTCCCGGTCCGTTACTGGTTTTCTTAGGTGCGTTCTGTTTAAGTTTTGGAGGTTTAATTGTTAAATCTTTTGAAAGCGCCAATCTATGGCAAATTCTTTTTTGGAGACAAACTTTTTTTGCTATCATTGTGGCCTTATATTTGCTTCTCAGTTACAAAAAAAATATTTTTAAGTCATTTTATAACTCGGGTCTTTCAGGTTTTATAGGCGGGTTTATTTTATCCATTGGCTTTTCAGCCTATATATTTTCCATGTATAATACGACTGTAGCAAATGCGAATTTTATAATCACGACAGAGACAATTTTTTTAGCAGTATTTGGATATTTTTTTTTGAAAGAAAAGATTAATTTAATAACTTTTATTTCAATTATTATTGGTATGTCAGGGGTTTTATTGATACTTGGAAGTTCCTTGTCCATTCAGTCCAACGAACAATTTATTGGGAATATTGTGGCATTTTTAGCGCCAATCTCTTTAGCAATATTTGTCATTATAATAAGAAAGTCTCCAAATGTTGATATGGTTCCGGCTCAATTCATAGCTGGAGTATTTTCCGCAATTTTTGCTTACTTTATTGCTTCCAACTTATCAATTTCTCCACATGATCTTTTTTTAGCTTCATTGTCTGGTTTTTTTCAAATTGGATTTGGATTTATTTTAATCACTATTGGGTCACAAACCACACCTTCCGCTGTAGTTGGCGTTTTAATGTTAACTGAAGCGGTGTTTGGACCTTTGTGGGCTTGGTTATTTATAAATGAGACACCACCAACAAGTGTGCTGATAGGTGGTGGAATTATTATTTTTTCAATTTTGTTACAATCATTTTACAGCACAAAAAATCATTTTTAGAGGATTTGTTATTTTTTTTAAAATTTGTAGCTATTTGATTTCATAACCAAATTGACTTGCTGTTTCCAAAAATATTTCCCATAATGATAGGGCAAAACCTCTCGGAATAAATAGATGGTATCCCGAATCCGATCGCCATAGTTTTACGCTTACATGGTGAATGGCGGACGAGGCTACAGAATTAACAGGAAAATACTTTTCACGAAGGTCTATGGGTAAATGCCGGTTTAGGAAAAGAGAAGCGCTAGGTCCGGAAATTTCAAGATGGGTCAATGAATGGGAAAGATCCAGTGATGTACCATCATCGGATGATAGCATAGGTACGTCGGATCCTATAATCCACCATTTTAGCGGCTCAATTCTCATCATAACAACAGAATTATTAACAATTGCCTTATTGGGCAAGGCGTATTCACTAAAGTTCAAGTGATTAGCGATATTGGAACCAACTTTGTTTATTGACTCGGGCCACGCTGCAACCTGTGTGAGTTGCAGATTTTTTATCTCACTGAGTTGAAGCCGTGATTCATTGTTGGCGGCGTTTATACCAATGGGATAGTTTGATTCCAGCGCTGAAGACCTTTTAGCCATGCAGTCTTTCTCCTTCCGGATCAATCATGTGAGGGGAAACAATCTCGAGCTCCAATTCCTTATCTCGAACAGGGTCACTGCCTATGACAGGAATGTTTTTCCATTTTTCAAATCCTCCTTTTATGAAACCCAATCCAATCCAATGACCCAATTCAGGTGAGTGTGTAACTGAGGTTATGCGTCCAATCCCAAACCCCTTAACTTCATTTTGTTTGCAAATAATGGTTCCGGCATCAAAGGTTTGCTCTTTGTCCTTAGGGAAAATGCCCACTAGTTTTTCACGATCACTGTCACCAAGCACGCCCCGTTTTCTCATAGCGCTGCCGATATAGGACTTTTTGGTTGATGCCATTTTTCCCAATCCGGCGTCATCAATTGTAACGCGTCCATCCAGCTCCGCCCCCGTAACATGGCCTTTTTCAACTCGCAGCGCACCCAATGCCTCCAATCCATAGAGGCATCCGTTGAAACTCTTAGCGCTGTCCCAAAGCATATCCATTGCCTTGGTTGCGTAGTCGGATGGAGTATAAACTTCATAAGCCAATTCTCCCGAGAAGCTGATCCTTACAATTCTGCAAGGTATACCACCTTTTAACTTTGTTTCTATTAATCCCATGAAAGGCAGATTGTCGTTTGACACAACACTTTGGTCTTCAACACATTGCCTAAGTGTGTCCCGTGATTTAGGTCCTGATACCGCCGCCGCCGCCCATTGCTCGGATACAGTTGTTATGTGTACCTTCATGTCAGTCCACCTTGTTTGCAGAAGTTCTTCCAACCACGCCATCACCCTGGCGGCTTGAGCGGTTGAAGTTGTCATGAAATACTCATCCTCAGACAATCGCCATGACGTTCCATCATCCATTACGATTCCATCATCTCTGAGCATAATCCCGTATCTAGTTTTACCTATGGCAACCTTTGCAAAGGGATTGGTATAGATGCGATTTAAAAATTCCGTAGCATCGGGGCCTTGAACCGCGATTTTTCCCAAGGAAGAAACGTCGCTTAATCCTACGGTTTTTCTAACAACCGTGGCTTCACGGATATACGCATCGGATAAAGACTCTTTATCAACAGGAAAATACCAGGGACGTTGATATAAACCCGCTTCAATCATTATAGCCCCGTGATCTAAATTCCATTGATGCGTCGGGGTTGCCCTTAAGGGCCTAAAGTGTTTTCCAACATTGCGACCGGCAAGCGCTCCGATTGAAATGGGAGTGTAAGGGGGTCTGAAGACAGTAGTACCAACTTCTGGAATTTGTTTATTTAATAATTCCGCCATTAAGGCTAAACCAATGATGTTTCCCATTTTTCCTTGATCGTTAGCCATGCCCAAAGTAGTGTATCTTTTTAGATGCTCAACAGAAATAAATCCTTCACGGTGAGCTAATCGTACATCATCACACTTAACGTCATGCTGAAAATCAACAAAACTTTTGGAATAATTTTTATTATCGCCAACTTCATATAAGGGGCTAATGGGATTGGTCCATCCACCAGGCTTGGGAAAAGAGTAATTAATTGTTTTTACTCCCAGTGATTGTGCTGCTTTTAATCCCGCTGCAACGCCGGACTTAACACAATCATCCGTATTCCATAAGCCCGAAGCTGATCCTGTCACAGTAATTGGTTCTTGTATTCCATTAGGCAGAAAACATAAATTCACTGAATCCCAAATTGGTCGAACTCCTCGGTGTGATAAAAGGTGGACAACGGGTGACCAGCCCCCTGATACCAAAACAAGATCACATTTAATTTGATTAACTTTATTGTATTTCTGTCCGTCGTGTTCAGCCACGTCCAAGCTATCAATTTTTTTTCTGCCGTTAATGTTAAAAGGAGTCGTGCCTAAACTCACTTCAATGCCACTTTTTTTAGCGCTCTCTATTATATCCTGACTAATTGTGTTACGTGCATCAATGATGTGCACCTTAGATCCTGCTTTTGTTAATTCATTTGCCGTCGAATAAACAGAATCATTATTTGTTGATATCACTATCTCTTGCCCAGATAAAACACCATAACGATTTAAATAATGTTTTGCCGCATTCGCCGTCATCATGCCGGGAACATCGTTATTATTAAAAGCTATATGGCGCTCCAGTGAACCTGTTCCCAATATAATATGTTTGGCTCTGATGGTCCAAAATCGTTGCCTTGGAGAATGATCGTTGTTTGAAAAAACATGATCATTCACCCTCTCCAGTAAACCGACAACGCAATTGTCATAAAGCCCAAATGCTGTTGTACGGGTCATGATGCGAACGCCTGAATTAACCAGTGTTGATGTCAGATTTTCACCATTAAAATTATTTTCAGCTAGTTTTTCACCGCCTATAATTGGTTCCTGCTCTACTAAAATGACATCCAATTTTTTATCAGCCGCTTCCTGTGCGGCCGCTATGCCAGCAGGGCCTGAGCCAACTACTACTACATCGCAAAAATCATTTGCATGCTCATATTTATCGGGGTCCGGTAATCGGGAAGCCACACCCATGCCCGCTGCCCTTCGAATCAATTTTTCATACAACATCCAAATTTTGGTTCCTCTGCCCCATTCAAACGGGGGTATACCCATGAATGTTTTATAGTAAAATCCAGCGGCAAAAAAACGGCTTAGCAAACCTGTAACAGCTCCAAAATCAAAATTAACACTTGGAAACGCATTTTGACCCGAAGCCACCAACCCCTCATATAATTCCTGTGTTGTCGCACGCACGTTAGGATCTCTTCGATCGCCTTGTCCTACCGTTACCAAGGCTCCCGATTCCTCCACTCCACAGGACATTATTCCCCTTGGGCGATGATATTTAAAGCTTCGACCTACTACCTTGATGTCATTTGCCAATAAAGCAGATGCAAGGGAATCTCCTTTATAACCAAAATATTTTTTGTGCTCCCATGTAAAAGAAACAACCCTTTCTCTGTTAATCTTGCCAAAATGATCGAGTCGCTTAGAGGGCATCTGAATCCTTTTTTTCCAAAACTTTTTTCATTTCAGGATGGCAGGGTTTAACAGAAAAAATTTCATGGGTTTTGGTAGACCTTTCCACTTCTAGCCACATACGACAGCCACTTGCGTGATGCCAAGTTTCCAATTGTTTACCAAAAATATTTTTTCGGAAAAAAATCGCCTCAACCCATTCTTTTTCAGTTCCATCTAAACTTGGATATTGAATACTTGCGTCCCCTCCATAAGTAAATTCACTATGGTCTCTCTCTCCGCAATAGGGGCACTTGATACGTATCATTTTTTGTTCCTAACCATGCAATTTTGGATCCGGTCCAGCTCCGCGCTCATCTAGGTTAATTCCCTTTTCAAAACGCTCCAAATTATGATTCTGAATATATTTATGTGGTTGTTCGGTTGCTATAAGATCAGCAAAATACCAACCTGATGCGGGACTTGCTTTAAATCCACCATAATTCCAACCTGCATTTAAATATAAATTTTCTATTGGTGTTTTACATATAAAAAAAGATCCATCCATTGTCATATCCATCACACCTGCCCAATGACGGATTAAACGAATACGGCCAAGACATGGCAAAATTGCCATTGCGGCTTCAGCAGAGTCTTGCACGATTGGTAAATTACCTCTCTGGGCATAGGACTTGTACCAATCCAAGTCCCCTCCAAAAACCATACTTCCTTTATCCGTTTGAGAAATATAAAAATGCGCTCCTCCCACCCCATACACTACAACCTGGTCTAGAAGTGGCTTGATCGATTCCGTTACAAATGCCTGTAACTTATGCGTCTCAATGGGAAGGTTTCCCAATTCGGCCATTTCCCAAAGTCGCGAAGTATTTCCGGCCACGGCAAAACCAATTTTTTTTGCTTTAATTTCTCCTTGTGATGTTTGTAAACTTTCAATACGTCCCTTATTTCTTTTTACTCCTGTTACTTCACAGTTTTGAAGTATATCAACTCCCAATTGATCAGCGGCCCTTGCGTATCCCCAAGCTACCGAATCATGCCTTGCGTTCCCCGCCCGTCTTTGTACCGCCGCTCCCATAATTGGAAAACGAGCGTCTTCATAATTTAAATGAGGTATATTTTTTTTTAATTGATCAAGATTCCATAATTCAGCTTCCGTTCCATTTAAACTCATAATGTTGTAACGTCTCGCTGCTGCATCTCTTGCTGCTGGACTATGAAATAAAGAGATGTGGGACCTCTGACTGAACATAACATTATAATTTAATTCATGACTCAAATTTTCCCATAACTTGAGTGAATGCTCATAAAATTGATGGTTGCCTGGCATCATGTAATTAGAACGAATGATAGTTGTATTACGCCCTGCATTACCTCCACCTATCCACCCTTTTTCTACAACAGCAATATTGTGTATATTATGATTTTTGGCTAAATAATAAGCTGTTGCCAAACCATGCAGCCCTCCCCCAATTATAATTACATCATATTCCTTTTTGGGTTCAGGATCTCTCCATTGCCTATCCCAGTCAGTTTGACCTATGAGGCCATTTTTAAATACATTCCATGCATTAAAACGTGTCATAAGTTCATTCTATATTGTTTTATAAAGTCCAAAATATAATATTTCTACAGTTGAAATAATTGAAAAATTATCCTTAAGTTTAGTCATAATATTAATACTGAGGCCATGTGTCATTAAGTCGGTAACCCTTAGGAAATGGATCGTTTTTGGATAGATACAACTCTTGCTTACCAGTTATAAAAGCTGAACCAGTTATAGTGGGGGTTACCATATTTTTTTTGTTGCTCATAAACTCATCTATTATTTTAGATTCAAACAAAGATCCAATAATAGATTTTGATATAAATGTTTCATTGAGATTGATTTCATTTTTGTCTCTCATTAGAGCCAAACGAGCGGACGTGCCTGTACCACATGGTGATCGATCAAGTTTGCCTGGTCTAATGCATACCGTATTTTTTCCTTCCTTATTGCCCTCTGCATTTACTACAACAGGTTCGATAAACTGACAAAAGGAAATATAATTTAAGGATGTTAATGATGGATGATGAAAACCCAATTGTTTATTTGCAAGTGGGATTATTTCTTGTGCAATTTCAACAAATTTCTTTGCATTTTCTGGTTGAATAGATAAATCAAAATCACTGGCATCACAAATTAGAAAACTATCGCCTCCAAAAACCGTACTAACGTTAAGAGAGTCAAAATTTGGAGTATTTAATTTAATGTCCAGTTGGTCTACAAAAGAAGGAAGGTTTTGAATCTCTACAGACTTAACTTTTTTGTTTTCACAGTGAGCCTTAATCTTAATTAATCCCCCCGGTGCTTCTAAAAAAAAATCTGTTACAGGTTCTGTCATTTTTATTAAATTCTTCTCAAGTAAAACGGTGGCAACACAAATACTATTTGATCCACTCATTGGCGGATTGTCCTCTGGTTCCATAATAATAAAACCTGCGGAAGCTTTCTTATCTTTTGGAGGAACAATTAAATTAAAATGCTTAAAGACGCCTCCCCTAGGTTCATTTAGTAAAAAATTTCTTAATGAGTTATCTTGAAAAAGATAATTTGATTGCTCAAGAATTGTTTTGCCTTCCAAATTAATGTCCCCTTCAACAATGACATCGCCAACTTCCCCACAGCAATTTGCGTTAAACAAGTTTATAATTTTATCAGCCATGATGCATTTAGTTTAAGGAACACAATGAATAATTAAGCCAAAAGTGAACGGATTTTTTCTACTAACTCTGTATTGATATTTCTTGGTCCTGTGTCCTTCCTATTGTTATGGCGACGTTGACCTGGCAGGCGCACGCCATCCATTGATTCCATTTCTGTAAAAAATTTTTCAGCATGTTCGTTCCATCCATCCCCGGCAATGAGCTGGGGTGACAGCGCCATGATAAACTCTCCACCTCGAGCGGGACCGCCGTCCTTATTGTCAGCAACCTTTGCCTCAAAACTAAAAAGATCGCCGACCAAACCGGCGGCTAATAGTTCCACCATCATTGCAATGGCTGAGCCTTTGTGCCCTCCAAAAGGAAGAAGTACGCCGCCATTGGCAATGGCCGCTGGATCATCCGTTTTCTCCCCGTTTTTGTCCAATCCTGTGCCCATGGGCACTTTATGTCCGTCTCGTGCAGCAACCTGCACTTCACCCATCGCCATGCTTGCCGTTGCCATGTCATACACAACAGGTGTTTTATTTTTTCTGGGCCAAGCGAAAGAAATGGGATTGGTTCCAAACAAGGGTTTCGTTGCCCCTGCTGGCGCTACACTTGGCATATAGGCAGTACAGGCAATACCAATCAAATTGTGTTCCGCCAAGGCTTCTGTTTCATGCCACAGTGCCGCGAAATGATGCGTATTGGTAATTGCAAGAACGCCAACACCGTGTTTGTTGGTTGTTTCCACCAAGGCCGGAATTCCCACTTGAATGGCGGTAGGCGCAAAGCCGTAATCACCGTCAACGCGGATGGCATTTTGCGTTCGAAAATGATTGGTTGGACGCGCATCTCCTTTGACTTTTTTACTTCTCAAAGCCGCTGTATATCCTGGTATACGAAATAACCCGTGGGAAACGCTTCCATCTCGCTCGGCATGAGTCACGGTTTTTGCAACCGCTTCGGCATTCATTTCATCGCATCCGTTATGATGCAATGTTTGTTTTGCCAAGGAATATATTTCATCAAGGGAAAGAGCTGTTGTTGTCATCAAGTTTATCCTTATTTTTTATTTCTGATATAACTATATTATCAAATCTTCAATAGCTTTTGAATGATGAGTGATTTGCTCATATCCATCTTTTGTGATTATAAAGCTATCCCCAACTTGGGATCGGAAATCTTTAGCACTAGCGCCACCGTCTACTGCAAATACCATTCCTGGTTGGAGAACTGTTTTATTGCCAACAACAAGTTGGGGTTCTTCTAAAAAGCTAAAACCGGTTCCTCGACCACATCGAAATGTCGGATAAGGATAACCTTCAGATTGTATAGTTTCGGCGTAAGCTGCATGAACTTCTTCCGCCGTAACACCGGGACCTAATACGTTTAGTGCAGCTTGTTGGGACTGTACTGCAACTTCAAATGCTTTTACTTGTACCTTGTCTCTTATTTCTTCAACCCAAAAAATGCGATCAAAGCCTAATTTAAATCTATGAAAATTTGTTGATCCGCAAAAACATAAAAATACAGGGTCCCCTCTTTGAATTACTTTTGTTGATGCTCGGTGATGTGTTCTGGGCAAATCCTTTCCTGAGGTTATGACCGGCAAAAAGTGTATGTTTGGGGACATATTGATATTGTTATAATGAGTTTTTAAAAGTTCAGCAGCCTTCCTGGTACCTGCTTGTGATTGTGCGATGGCAATTTCATATTCAGGAACATTGTGAGCAATTACTTTTTTTGCCCCTTCCATCATTGCCATTCCAACTTCGCCCGCGTGTCTTGCTATCTTTAATTCTTTATCTGTTTTGATCATACGGATGTTACTTATTATTGGAGTGATGTTCTCCATGGGTTTGCCGCTCATTAAATCAGATAAATAAGTACTTACTGTTGCGTTTATTTTATATTTCTCACATGCAATATTTTTGTTTTGTTTTATAAATTTTGGTAATATTTCTCTCCACTCATCGCCAATACCGTCATTCCAAGTTACTATATTCCCAACAGGAGTATCTTCTGGAACCAGAAGAACGTCTAATAAAGGTGTAATCAGTGTACTTTCATCATCTTTTGGTATCAGGAGAATTGTGGGACGATTAAAATCCATATGAAGAAAATCATGGTATCCAGTAAAATAATACAGGTTGTCATCATCTGTTATAACTGCAAGATCAATATTATTTTCATTCATTTTTTCTCTTAATTTTAGCAAGTTATTTTTAAACATTTATCGTTCCTGTTTATTTATATTTTATTTTAACTGCTGTTCCGCTAACGCAGCCCAGTATGATGATCCAATGACTAATAATTCATCATTAAAATCATAGTTTGATGCATGCAAAGGCCTTGCATGGGAACCTGACGTTCCATTACCCATTAAAACAAAGCACCCAGGCTTAGCTGCTGACAAAATAGAAAAATCTTCAGAAAATAGTCTGGGTTCACAATCACCATTGCTATTTTCCTTTCCCAGTAAGGTCATGGCGGCTTTAGTGGCGGATTCCGCTTGTTTAGATTCATTGAAGGTCACGGGACAAGTGGTCTTGTAACTTACTTCATATGGAATTCCATGAACATCACATATGCCCCTAACAAGTTGTCGCATATTTTTTTCAATAATTTCATTTGATTTATCGGATAATGCTCTTGCATCCCCTTTTATTAAACCATTGCCAGGTAGTATATTTTTTTTTCCATCTGTAATAAATTCAGTAACTGAAACAACGCCCCTTTCAACTGGATCAAGTTTGCGAGAAACGATGGTCTGCAAAGCGCTAATGATTTGACTACCAATGGTAATCGTGTCTTTGGTCATATGGGGTAAAGCTGCGTGACCTCCTTTTCCTTCAAAAGATATTTCAAATAAATTTTCACTTGAAGTAATTGTGCCTTTTTTTGTAGCAAAAGTTCCGACTTCCATTCCAGGAATGTTATGCATTGCATATACTTCATCTATGGCAAAATTAGTAAACAACCCTTCTTCAATCATTGTTTTTGCTCCGAAACAATTTTCTTCATCTGGCTGAAATATAAAATATACAGTTCCATCAAAATTCCCGCGTTCAGCTAAATGCTTTGCAGCTCCAAGAAGCATTGTTGTGTGACCATCATGTCCACAAGCATGCATTCTGTCTTGAATTTTAGATTTATAGCTGAATGTATTCGTTTCGTGTATTGGCAATGCATCCATGTCAGCTCTAATACCAATACTTTTATTTGCAGAACCTTTTTTTAGCACTCCCACAACACCAGTTTTTGCTATTCCTTCAAAAACTTCCAATCCAAAATCTTTTAATAAAGAAGCTACTTTTTTTGATGCATACTCTTCTTCAAAACCAATCTGAGGATTCATATGCAAATCCTGTCGCCATTCGACTAATTGATTGTGCAAACTTTTGGTTTTCATGAATTATAAATTATTGAATCTATCAATTTCTTCATCAAGATCCAACATATTTTGTAAATGCTGATCCCAAAAAGCTTGGTTGCGCCTTGCTTCAAAGTGACTGAGATCAATCCCCTGCTGTTCCACCCAAGTGTAATAACCAAGGTTAAATATTCTTTCCTTGTCCCTTTGGCTCAGCTCAAGCATATGGTCTGTCGTGGCGCCCTGAAAATATTGTCCATAGAGTTCAGCGCATGCAGTTGTATCAAATGAACCAACGAAATCTTTCTTTATTTTTTCTAGTTCTGTTGAATATAAATCCGCTCCATCAGTTGCAACTGTTAGTATTGCATCATCTGAACTTAAATTCATGTACTTGGCTAACTTAATAGAAGCTAAAATATTAGCTATTGATGAAAAACCGAACTCAGGAAACCTTTTGACCAAATTATCTTCTAGACCTTTTTTTTCAATCAAGTATTTTTGCCCTATCTCTGTATTGAAAATAAGATTTAAATAATTTGTTGCCTGATCTGAAATTCCAACAACAAAATCTGTGTTCATAACATTGTGAATTAACGGAACGTGTTTGTCTCCAATTCCCTGAATATTATGCTCTCCATATCCTCCATAAAGCAAAGTTGGGCATTCAGTAGCTTCTACTACGGCTATTTTGGAGAGCAATCGTTCTTTTAAATAATCACCAGCTGCTAGTGTTCCGCTCGACCCAGAAGCGCTGACATAAAAACGTGCCTTTAGATTGCTGTCACCTTTTACTTTTTTAAAAGACCTTTCAAGAGATGGTCCTGTGACAGCTCTGTGTATGGCATAATTATAGTATTCACTAAATTGATTGATAATTACATTATTGGGATCTTTTGCTAGTTCATTGCATGCATCATAAATTTCTTTAACATTACTTTCAGTCCCGGTTGTTTTAATAATATCATTTTTATCCTCTACCCATTTTTCTAACCAGGCAAAACGTTCTTTGCTCATTCCTTCTGGTAAAATTGCTACACTTTTTAGACCAAGTATCCTAGAAATTGCAACTCCTCCTCTACAATAATTACCTGTTGAAGGCCAAACAGCTTTATGATTTTCATAATCAAAGGTTCCGTTTAAAATTCTTGGTAACAAACACCCATATGCTGCTAATACTTTATGAGCAGTTATCAGTGGAAATAATCTTCCTATATTGACAATTATCTTTGCTTCTACTCCAGTAAATTCACTTGGTAATACGATATGTTCAGGAACTTTTGAAAAATTGGAATGATCTCTATTGTTAAACCAATGAACCCTAAATAAATTAAGTGGGTCAATAGAATTTTTATCTACAGTCTTTAGTTTGTTTTTTATATCTTCATTAATTGAATGAGGATTACAAAGTTCTGAAACTTTAGGTAGTATGATGCCCTTTTTTTTAAAATATGCAGAAGTTTTACTAATATTAGATTCATTCATAATTTATATCTTTCTTTGTCTAAACTTTTTTTCCAATTTCAATGATAGGAATTAAACCTTCATCAAGAGAAATTATTTGTTTAATTTGTTCTTGGTGTAAAATAACTGTCATGAAATTATTCTAGAAAAAAGTTCTGCATCAATATTGCCTCCACAAATTAAACATACTACATTAGTGCCTATACATTCAGATAATTGATCTTTAACTACCATAGCACTTGTAGCAGCTGCACCTTCTGTAATTATTTTGTGTTTTTCAAAATTAAATTTTACTCCCTCAGCTATTTTATCTTCATCAATCAAAATAAAATCATCGATTGTATCCTGAGCAATTTTAAAAGAGTATTTGTTTTCTAGTCCAATACTCCCTCCTAAACAATCTGCTAAAGTTTCTTCTTCAATTACATCTACTGGTTTTCCCGCTTTTAAGCTCTCATACATGGAAGGTCCTCTTTTCATTGAAACTGCAATTACCTTAATGTCGGGTTTTTGTTTTTTTAACGCAATGGCTATTCCTCCTATTAAACCGCCTCCTGAGGTTGGAACAATAACTGTATCAAGGGACGGAAGAGATTCCAGCATTTCTAATCCAATTGTTCCTTGTCCGGCAATAATCTGTTCATCATCAAAGGGATGTATTAATGCAATATTATTTTTGTTTGCGTATGAACGAGCTTCATGATCAGCCTCATCGCTGTTTTTTCCTGTAATTATAATCTCTGCTCCTAAAGCTTCGATTGCCATTCTTCTATGTGTTGGTACTAAATCTGACATAAAAATTTTAGATTTAATGTCAAGTTTTTTCGCTGCATATGCAACCGCCTTACCATGATTACCAGTGGATACAGCAACAACGCCCTTACCCTTTTGTTCTTCCGATAAGCTTAACAATTTATTTGAAGCACCACGTAATTTAAATGAGCCTGTGATTTGCATTGACTCTAACTTTAAATAAACATTTTGATCTTTTTTTGATAGAGGGCTTGAGAATATTTGAGGTGTTTTGAAAATATAAGGAGTGATTTTTTGATGTGCCTGCTGAATATCACTAAGAGTAATCATAATAAGTTAATTTAAAAAAAGTTTACCATAACCATTAATGTTACTATTAATGTTAACAGAACGTATTGTATCCCAAATCAATGCCTGGTTACTAGAAATTACAAATTTCGATGTATCTTTCTCTGCTTGATCCAAAATTTCTACAGCGCGTAATGCCGTGCATGAAACAAAAATAGCATCTGCGTTTTGATGATCAAGTTTATTAATTGTTTCAAGTAAATGTTGTGGATCAACATTGGCAATATCACTGTCATATTCTAAATTGAATGAGCTGAAACTCGTAATTTCAATATTGTGTTTTAAAAGAAAATTATAAATTGTTTCATTTACAAGTTTTGGATAAGGGGTAAGTACGGCGATCCTGTTAATGTTCATTTTTGAAAAAGATTTAATCGCTGCGGTTATGGGCGTGCTTACATAAACATTGGGTTTTGTCTTGTGAATTTCATGAACAATCCTTTTATCTCCTATAGCAACTGTTCCTGAGGTGCATCCATACGCGATAGAATCTATTTCTTCACCTGGGAGTATATTGTTGGCAATATCAGGTAAATAATTGGCCATTTTCAGGTAATTTTCCTGCGTTAGCGGATTTTCAAAAGGAATTCTATTTACAAAAATATCAACATTTTGATTGTGGCATATTCGACGAAAATCTTGTTCAATAGTAAAATCAGTTGAAAGAGCTATTACGCCAATTTTAGGATTGGATGATTTTAATATTCGTGCCTTGAAATCAGTTTGAGAAAATTTCACCATTATTGATTTGTAAAGTAATCTTCACACTCTCCCTCTCTGTAAACATCTGTGGTGGAACAATGCAAACTTCCCCCGAATGCGTATACATCTCTAAAAGGCACTGGAATGACATCCATGCCAAAACCTTCCATTTGTTTAATCATTTTTTCCTCACTAGCCTCCACACAAATAGTTTTGGGATTTATGTTTAAAACGTTCATTGATAGCCAAATTGAAGAATAACACATTGGAGGTGGAGAGTTATGGATGGAGGGAGCTGCTTCATGTATTTCCCATTTGTTATCATCAAAAATTTTTCTTTGTTCAGATGATATTTTTCTATTTGGATTTATGATCATTACTCCTGGTTTAATAGGTGTAAAACACGCATCAATGTGAGTGGGAATCAAATCTCCCGGGAGATTTATTTGGTGAATGCGGTGATTGGGAAAATGACGTCTGAGCCAATTCAATCCTTTAAGATTGGAGGTAAAATTATTATGAAAAAATAAATCTTTTCCAAATCTTAAAATTTCCGCAGCGTCAAAAAGGGGTTCATCTTCATTTAAAATAAAATCTCTCTCCTCAATCTTTTTGTATCTTTCTTCATCCGTTATGCCCTCGGGCAGATAATTGGTCTTGTATGTCTTGCTTGTCAGTCTTGGCTTGGGCGCTGCTTCCCATCGCATGTTAGGATCGTCTTTGTAATATTGTTCTAAAAGAGGTCTATAAGCTAAATATTCAAACCAGCGACAGCGATATGACATTGGAGCCTCCAACATTTCATTGCCTACTGTTAATATGACGTCGCGAGGTGGCATACAGCCAAACATTCCGTCATTAACCCAATCAGGGGTAGCAATAGATTTGCTGAAATCTATGGGAGTTGGTCTGTCTACTTTTATGCTCAAGGAATTTAGAATTTTTACAAAATTGTCTAATTGACTCTTTGCTTTTTCTACTGATTCCTCTGTTCTTGGACCATGGGATCCTTTCATGTCACTGTCCTCACTTAATTTAGGCTCAAGAGCTGGTTCCATGGGAGGAATATTGGATTTTTCAGCAACACCTACAATTACATGTTTTAATTGATCCCATTCATTCCAGGAATTAACAATAATTCTTTCATTTGCCATGTAAAGTTCTAATAAATGAAAATTTACTTTAATTCTAATAGAATTTGCTCTGATATTTTTTTTATTTCATCAACGGCTTTGCTTTTTCTTTGTTTTTCGACTACTGTTTTGCCTTCCCCCATGGATGCAACATAGATCTGCCGATGGCCGATTAAAGTGTCGATTGCCTTAACTTTAATGCTATTGATATATTCATGTGTTTTACTGATAAGCTTAGATCGATAATTGGCTCTATTGATCTGTATCAATACTTTTCTTTTTGCCTTTTTTGCAATTTCAATAATTCCTTCGGTTGCCCAAAAATCAACAGGTGAAGGGGCAACCGGTATTATAACCAAATTTGCAGCTTCTATTGCGGGACGCGCATCGGATTCAATTTTAGGAGGAGTATCTATAAAGACAATGTCATGATCTTGTTTTAATATTTTGGACTCATATTGCGCTCCCCATAGACTCGCGGTTTTAAATGTAAGGTTTGTCTCTGATAAACCATTGTCTGATCGGATCATAAACCACTTGCCGAGACTTCCTTGAGGGTCAGTATCAATGATTGCTACTTTAAGATTATGGTATTTGATAAAAGCTAGAGCTAATTGAACTACAAGAGTTGTTTTCCCAGTCCCTCCTTTTTGCTGGGCTACGGTAATAACTTTGGAAAGCATCAGGGTATAATAATGAATAATGCTTGATTCTTAAATCATATTAAAAAACCTTTATTTATTCATAAAAAAACATGGGTGCTTTTTTGAAATTTAGCCACCCTACAGGATCATGACCGGTTACAATCAAGGCATTGTTTTCTTTTGCCACCTTTCTTAGTTTTTTAACAGAATTTGCGGCATCGGAAGAAGAATGAACGAGTCCAGGCAAACACTTATTTTCCCAATGATCTAGTGTATAAGCAGCATCAATTGTTAATAGAATATTCCCTGATTGTGGAAGGTTTAACAAAATTGACTGATGTCCTGGAGAATGGCCTGGCGAAAATATTATCTTTATTACTCCATCTCCATACAAATCAAAAAAATCTGTCCTCCTGTCATTTAAAAATTTCCAATGAATATTGGGTTTATCAAAATCTTTTCTAATATAGGCCGGTGCTGCAAACCAGTCTGGATTGAATGCATAATCATATTCAAGTCTTTGCACAACATGAACGGCATTTGGAAAACGGCCTACCCCCCCTGAATGATCCAGATGAAGGTGGGATTGTATTAAATATCTTACATCCGAAACATTAGTACCTACACTCTTTGCCTGGTCTACACAATTTTCAGATTTCTCCATTGTGGGGTCGTAGGCATCGACTATTGCACCCCAATGCGCGTGTTTGTCTATAGCCACTTCTATTGCGTTACCACCATCGATAACAACATCACCTTCAGGATGTTTGATCAAAAACCACGGAACAGGGATTTCAAAGTCCTCATTGCTTTGATTCATTTTTATATATTTCAGCTTGGTTTTCAATGTACCCGTTTGAAACATATACAGCTTGATATTTGGATTAAATTTTGAAGTTTCTTCAAACATTTTATTTTACCTAATATATATTACCAAGCAGATTGATATATGTGAAGAGCATCTGCTTCTGTCACTTCACGAGGATTGTTAACTAATAATCGAGTTTGTTTCATCGCTTCTTTAGCCATTTCTTCGCAAGCATTTTCCGGTATGTCAACATCTCTTAATCTTTGAGGCAAGCCCAAACTTGCTGACAAAACTTGCATTTTATCAATAAATTTTTTGCTAATAATTTGTCCTCCTTTATCCTGTATTTCATATTTAAATTCTGAGAAAACATGTGGGGCTAGCTCAGCATAGTCTTGAGAGGCTTTAGCATTAATGCAATTAAATCTGAGTACATGGGGCAAAACTAAAGCATTGGATAATCCATGGGGGATATGAAAAATTCCACCAATAGGGTACGCAAGCGCATGAACTGCAGCAACTGGAGCATTTGCAAAAGCTTTGCCGGCTAACATAGATCCGATAAGCATATCACCTCTTGCCTCAATGTTGGATCCATTGTTTACAGCAGTTTCTATTGAACCACCAAGAAGTTTAAGCGCCTCTATTGCTAACATTTTCGAAATAGGATTATTGTTCGAATTGCACGATGCATATCCTTCAATGGCATGGACCATAGCATCAATGCCTGTTGCTGCAGTTATGCTTGAAGGCAAACCAAGGGTAAGATCAGGATCAAGAATAGCTAAATCTGGCAAGATTAATGATGATGAAACACCTCTTTTTTCATTATGCTCAACAGTAATGATTGCAATAGGCGTAACTTCTGATCCTGTTCCCGCTGTTGTAGGAACCAAAACAAGCGGTAAACGTGGACCTTTGGCATTAGCTACACCCCAAGCTGAATCTAAATCCTCATTTGAACCAAGAATTAATGCAGCAAGTTTAGCAACATCCATTGAGGATCCCCCTCCAAAACCAATTACACCAGTTGCCTTGAATTTGGTTCCCACTTCTATAGCTGCAAGAAGAGTTTTAAGAGAGGGATCTGCTTCAACTTTATCAAAAATATCAACATCAGCTAACTTTTGCAATTCTTCTAAAGTCGGTTTAGTCAATCCTAATGACATTAAACCGTCATCCGTAATAAAAAGAATGCGCGGACCAAGTATTGCAAATATTTCTTCGCATGATTTTTCCACCATGCCACTACCAAATCGCAATCCTGATGTTGTATTAAAATGGAAAGTATTCAATTATAAACCTCATTTTATGTATTATATATTGAGAATATTTTTAATAATTTTTTTATACAACATAGATGTAAAATACTATTGAGAGGATTGCCAAGCCAACTAGAACCAATATCCACCCATAGCCCGACCCTAAATTTTCAGTATAATTAATAGCTCCCTCAGAGGTCTTTGCAGGAGGAAAATCAGTATCAATATAAAGATCATTAGGTCTAATTGCTTTTTTGGGCAGGGTAGACAGGTCCATTTTGTTTGCCAAAAACCATACTAATCCAATACCCAGAAACCACCAAATAAGTTGGTATCCCCATATTGAAGGAATTTTTAATACCCATGCTTCATACCCCCCCCCTGGACTTCCAAAAATATCATTACCCAAAACCAAGCCTGGTCCAATACCAAAAAAGATCCAAATTAAAACAAGAACATATGCAAAAGACTTTATCTTTCTTCTGCTTGGATGCAGGCCCATGTGTTCACTTAAAAAATCATGGAATTTTTGACGATGAGATCTGTAAACGTCGTTTTGTGAGAAGGATGAAAAAGCAGAAATGGAAAAACACACAAAAACATTAAATAGCAATCCCCATACACCCGAATGAATAGTTAGTGGCCATCTTCCCCAGGGCAATCGATTGCCTGTAATTTGCTGCCCTAGAGTTTCTGTTAATATTACGACAATAAAACCAATAATTACTCCCATAGTTGCTGCGCCTCTTGTTATCCAGGGAAACCACAATACCCCTAACAAAATAGTTGAAAACTGAAATGCGATTGAAATGGCTATTCCTCCAAAAAGAATCATAGCAGGCTTAGCAAATGTAGCTAAATAAAGAGCTGCTAAAAAAATTAACAACATGGATAAACGTGCAACCATTCGTTCTTTTTCCCATTTTATGTCTTTGTCAATGTAAGTTTTGTATAAATCCCTTGTTATGATGCTGCCCGATGTCATTAAAAAAGCAGCAGCTGTTGATTGAAGTGCTGCAATTAATCCTAAAATGAGTGCGCCTGTTAACCATGTGGCATGCTTATCCATTAGACTTATAATATGATAAATTACTAAAGTATGATCAGAGCTTGGAGTTTCAGGAAGTAAATTATTAATGGACAAACCATTATTATTGATAGCTGCATTTGCTCCTAACAAATTGGCTCCCACTCCCTGGAATGTCACAAACACAAATAACAAAATTCCGATAGCAGCAGCGCATCCCCAAACTTGATAGTAAGAAAAAGATTTAGGATGTCTTGTAGAAAAACTCCACATCGAAAAAGAAGGGGATAGAATAATTCCCATGAATGAAATGGTAAAGGTTAGGATCATCATTGCGGTCCAGGGTCCGCCTGTTGCAGGCTCTTTTCCTAAACCTGCGACCCATTGAATAACGCCAGGGATAGCAAAATAGCTATTATATTCACCGCCACCATAACCATTCGTGCTCCCCCATGTACTAATTGTTGTACTTGCGATTTTAGCTAATGCTATATTAAAGGAATCAAAACCTCCGACAAACACATAGACAATAATCCCTAACACGAATATGCTGATTACAAACAACCAAGACTGCACAACTCCAACACTAACAGTTGCTTTAAAACCTCCTGTTACAACGTACAATAAAACAACAGACGAGATGATCCACATACTTAATTCTCTAGAAATATTGCCTTCCGTTAATAAATTTACTAAAAAACCAGTAGAACCAAATAATATTGCAAGCAAAGGTACAGCCACAAAAAAAGTGACTATTACAGAAATAATACGTAATGCATCACTTCTGTAATAATCATAATACATCTCGCCGGGTGTAATGTAGCCATATTTTCGACTTAACATCCATTGTCTTTTAAAAAATATTATACTTCCCAAGGGAATGGTTATCGCAATAAATGAAGTACCTACATACTGAAAACCATCAAGAAAAATTAGGCCAGTCTGGCTTAAAGATATTAATCCTGCAAACGTAGCAGCAGTTGCAGCAAAAAAGAAAACCCAAGATGAAATATTTCTGTTTGCTAGATAATATGCATTGGGGCTGTTGGAATTTTTTGAACCTCGTATTCCCCAAAAAATACAAAAGGATGCATACAGTATAAAAAAAATAAAAAACCATAGAACTTTGTCAGGCATGACTTTATCTAATCAATTCAATTTCAATAAAGGTATAAGGAAATTCATTGTTATTAAAAACATTATGTTCGACGCCTTTTTCTCTATAATAAGCTCCACCTTTGATCAGCTTTGAAATTGTTTCGTTGTTATTTTTTTCCAATATTTTTAATTCTCCATCTAACATTGGAACAACAATATAATTATTTTCATGAATATGGTGACCTGTGCTGTCTCCCACATCAAATAACCACTTAGTTACCTTCACTTTATCATTATCTATAAGGATTGTTGATTGAGCCATGCATTAAATCTCCAAATTTAGCTATGTGCAGCGTCTAGGTGCCGTTTCACCCCGATCATTTTTCATTTTCTCAGCTTCTTTTTGAGCTTCTTCAGCTGAACTAAAAACTTTATCCTCGAATAAAACAAATGGTTTCGCTCTATCAGCATTCAACTGACCAATGCACCATTCTTTTCCCGGCTTAGTACACATTACCATATAAGCGCCAGGTATTGGTCCATATTTTCTATTATTTAAAACAAAAAGACATTTGGCAATGTCATTAATCTTATCTACATCCAAATTTTTTAGAGCGTTTTTTTCTAATTCATTTAATGAAGTTTTATCATCAGATCCTAAAATCGCTTTACCATCAGTGCCTTCAGGTCTACCGATCAAGTCTTCTGTCATGGCAGTGGCCCTTCTTTTAAAAAACCTTTAATCGCGTTTTCCAAAATTCTAGAAACATTATTATTATAATTATCATAGGAAAGACTACCGCACCAAGAAAGTGAACCTGGGGCAAACAAAGCTCCATCGTTAGGTGTCTTATAATAAATCATATCTGCCCTAACCATAGGATTTTCTGTTCCTCCTCCATAATAACCTCTCACAGCAAAATGGTGGGATCCCCGGGTACCGAGCTCGA
>JGI24923J38494_100902_pt1 | contig 36641 bp, 31 predicted proteins | sample LinPFosplate11_FD_38494 | JGI IMG/M metagenome (IMG submission 38494) | reverse complement strand
CTCGTTACCTTCTTCTCCCTAAGGTTTTCTTCTTCTTTTTTGGTGGTCCCGTTCGTCTAGCCAGGTCCAGGACACCGGGTTTTCATCCCGGCAACAGGGGTTCGAATCCACTACGGGACGCCAGTTTGAATTGCTAATATCAAACAGGCGTAGGTTTTTATCGCTTCATCTGGTAAGTACATGTTTGCCGAGACCTCACTGAATTTCATCGTACTTTTTTGGAGCAACGTTCGTCTTTGCGGTGTTCGGGTCATCGATTGCAGCATGCATGCCACTTCAATTCCCCTGCCGCCAGTTAGCTCTTGGGTCGAGGTCTCAGTAGAATCTCCAAGATAACTATCACTTGTGTATTGGGTACTGAAAGTATTTCCATAACATCAGGGTCGTACAAACTTTGTACTGTAAATCCATGGTCATTACGAAAGGGATTCTCCTCGCGTTTTCCTGAAACTTGATTTTCCCGTTGATAATCTTTGAAGAACTCTCTCCGATGATCAAAGACAACGTATCTCGCTCGGCGAATAAAAGGGGTTTAAAAGCAGTCAAATTATCTTTCTAGCAAAGCAGTGTAAATTTTCTCTTTTGATCGAAAATAAGAGCCCTTATGCAACTTGCAGTGGAGAGCGAACTCGGGCGCGTTGAATGGAGTGGACCCAACGCCGCCGCCTCGGGCGGGAACTTGAATACCCACCTTCTCTTTTTTGACTTGGTCTGGAAGAGGGAGCGTTTTCCACTTCCTGCTGGAACGAATACCGAATGCCTCATGTTAAAATGAATATATTATATATTGCTTTATCCCTCGCTTTGCCTGTGTTTGCATACGCAGACAAGGAACCCATTGAACTGGCGGCGGTTCCTTCTGTTTCGCCTGATGGCGAGGAATTTGTTTTTGTGTGGCGAAGGGATTTGTGGGTGGCTTCGATAGATGGAGGGATAGCTAGACAACTAACACACCACCCCTCGGAAGACCATCGACCCTCTTGGTCTCCAAGTGGAAAAGAAATTGCTTTTTCGAGCAAGCGCAATGGATTTTGGAATCTTTATCGCATGCCAGCTGAAGGTGGAGATCCCATTCAGTTGACCGATCACAGCGAGGGTTATCTCCCCTTGGAATGGTTTCCGGATGGCAAAAGTTTATTGGCCCAAGGCATTCGTGATCATGGCGGTTTTGATCACGACCGACTTATGCAAATAGACGCCGAGGGAACCACTCCAGACAGACTTTTATTTGATGCTTATGCTCGGGAAGGCGCCATTTCTCCGGATGGCCGGAAGGTCTTGTTCGTAAGAGAAGGAAAAAACTTATTGTATCGCAAGGGTTACCTCGGCGCAAAAGCCTCTCAGATCTGGCTCTATGAAAGGTCTACCAAGAAATTCATACTAGTTTCACAGGAAAGTACCGGAACCCGCACCCCGATGTGGAAACCCGATGGTTCAGGTTTTTATTACGTTGGAGCAAAAAGCGGATCGTTTAATATTTGGGAAAAAAACCTGAAGAGCGGGGAAGATAAGCAGTTAACTTTCTTTGAAGACGATTCCGTCATCTTGCCGCGTATTTCTCGCAACGGGAAAACAATTGTCTTCAGATACCAATTTGATTTTTACCGTTTTCATCCTGGATCGGGAAAAAAGCCACAAAAAGTCGAACTCTGGTGCGAGACCGACGCCGAACGCAAAGTAGAGCGTCGCCGGTGGTATGATTCGGCATGGAACAATGAAGCCACTCAAGGATTGGCGTGGACAGATGACTTCTTGGAGATGGCTTTTTCTGCAGGGGGCGACCTTTGGGTTATGGACACGATTCTGCGCGAACCTAATCTGATTTGTGGTTCAACCGCATCTCACGAAACCGAGGTTGTTTTCGATAAAAAAAATGAATGGCTGTTCTTTTTACGTGACTTTGGCGATCACGTCGGCATTTGGAAAGCAAGGAGAGGGAACGCCGATTCATTTTGGTTTAACAACGAGGAGTTCATCCTAGAACCTTTTACCGACGACTTATCTAGCAAAACACTGATGAAGTTAAGTCCGGACGGGACACAATTGGCCTATGTTCGGGAGCGAGGGGAACTAGTTGTTACTGGAATTGATAAGCATGAAGCAGTGACCTTGATGGTTTCCGACGTGCGACCATGGTACGAATGGTCGCCAGACGGCAAATGGATGGTGGTGCAGGCCAAAGACAGTAATGACAACTGGGATATCTGGATTGTTTCTACGGATGGCTCAAGGGAACCGTACAATCTGTCAAGGCATCCGGGCTGGGATGGTGGACCTCGTTGGTCTCCGGACGGGAAAAAGATTGTTTTCGTTGGGAGACGAGGTCGCGATGATGAAATGGATCTTTTCTATGTTTATTCCGCACCGGAATATGAAGAACAGAGCGAACGCGCTACAAAACTTAAGGAAGCGGAAAGGACACTTCGAATCGCACGAGTTCCCGCACCTGATCCGAAAAAGAAAACCCCTCCTTCAGTTGCAATTAAAGAAACTGAATGGGCGCCGCCTTCATACCACCTAGATTTTCAAGAACTAGCCAGTCGAGTTAAGCGCGTTGCTTTGCCAGACTCGAAGGAGACGGATCCCTTTTGGCATTCGGAATCAATGAAACTTGCCTTTAATAGTGATATTCAAGGCAATCGAGGCACTTATTATATTCTTTTTCCACGAGACTTTAAGCCACGCATGGTAACTAAAAATACTGGATACTTGCCAATTTGGCGTGACAACGAATTGCATTGGATGTCCGATAATTTACCCGGAAAATTGGTTGGAAATACTTTAACTAAATACACCTTCAAAACATATCAAAACACTGATAAGAAACAATATCTTCGTCTTGGATTTCGAATTATTTGGAGAAATCTACGAGATTATTTCTATGACGAAAATTTAAATGGCAAAGATTGGGATTCGATACTCAATAAATACGAGTCTCATATAACGGCAGATATCGATTTGGCTGGTTACGTCAGACTTGTATCGATGATGCATGGAGAACTGAATGCATCCCATTTGTTTTTCAACGTAAATGACAAGCACTGGCCAAGCTGGTCATCGGAAAATGGATGGCGACTGGAAACGGTGCATTCCGGGCTTCGTTTTGAACAAGAGAGAAGGGGTGATGGTTGGAAAATACGTGATGTTCTAAAGGGAGGCCCTTGTGATCATCCCGACGTCAAGGTTCGTGCTGGAGATGTTCTTCTTGCAGTTAATGGAACAAAAATCCGACGAAATGATCGATTCACAGATGTGTTTAACGGGCGGATCAGCCAAGCGATCGAGCTTACCGTAAAAAGCAAAGGCAAAGTAAATTCGTTTACGATTCTTCCCATTAGTTTCTCCAAGACTCGTGATCTACTCAAAATGGATTGGATTAAGAGCAACAAGGATCAAGTATCTCTAATGAGTGGAGGTGAAATCGGCTATTTACACGTAGATCGCATGAGATGGGATGACTTGGAGAAGTTCGAGGGCGATGTTTATGCAGAAGGTTACGGAAAAAAGGCTCTGATAATTGATGTTCGAAACAATACGGGAGGCTTTACCGCCGATCGAATGCTATATACTTTAAAAAGACCCCTCCACGCAGTGACTGTTCCAAGAGGTGGTCATAAAAGTTACCCTCTCGGGTATTTGGACTATCCGATCTGGGATAAGCCCATAGCGGTGCTGTGTAACCAAAACACATCAAGTAATGGCGAAATCTTTTGTCATGCCATCAAAACCATGAAACGAGGCAAACTGATTGGTACAAAAACTTCAGGCAGCGTGATATCGATTTATTCCAATGAAAAAATATTGGATATTGGTGATATGTCAGTTCCCTTTCGCGGATGGTATTTATTCCCAAACAACCAAAACCTAGAAGGCAATGGCGTGGTGCCGGATATTCTTATTTGGCCGGAACCTGGTGAAATTCCAATGGGCAATGACAGGCAACTAAAATCAGCTGTTGAAATACTTGACGGACAGAAAAATTAAGTCCTACGGGACAATTTTTATAAATTTTCTTTTGCCAGCTTGAATGACAATAAAAGAGTTGGGTTTGTCGATGCCATGAAATGGATCAGAAATCTGCTCCTTGTTTATTCTGACTCCACCTTGTTGAATTATTCTCCTGACATCCCCTTTCGATTTAAACATATCGGACATAAATAAAGCCTCGAGCAATGTGGCTGACCCTTTTTCTTTAATTAAATCACCCCATTTCAATTCAAGCATTTCATCCGGATTTTCATTTTTGGAAAAAACCTTTTCAAATTGCTGAAGTTCATTTTCCGCTATTTGGGATTCGTGAAATATTCCAGTGAGCGCAACTGCAAGTGCCTTTTTAGCAACCATTGGGTGGATGGATTTTAATTCTTGAATATCACCAGAATCTTTTTCCAAGAGCAATTCGAAGTAGGACCACATTGCATGGTCAGGTATAGACATTATCTTACCAAACATTTCCTTGGGATCATCATTGAAAGCTATATAGTTGTCATAGCTTTTGGACATTTTCTTTTTTCCGTCCAGACCAACCAGTAACGGCAGAGTTAGAACCGCTTGTTCGGGTTGCCCATTCTCTTTTTGCAACGATCTCCCGACCAACATGTTAAAGAGTTGATCACTGCCACCTATCTCGACGTCTGATTCCAACATGACAGAATCATAACCTTGTACCAGTGGATACAGAAATTCGACTATCGAAATAGGGTTATTATTGTTAAACCTTTTAGAGAAATCGTCTCGCTCCATCATACGGGCAACAGTCATTTTTCTGGCTAATTGCAAGCAATCGGAAAACCCCATGTCTTCAAACCATTCACTATTTCTTCTAATAGTTGTTTTTGACTCATCCAAAATTTTAAATGCCTGAGATAAATAGGTTGTGGCATTCTTTTCTACCTGTTCCTTTGTCAAGATGGGTCTTAGATCCGATCGACCACTTGGATCTCCGATTTGAGCGGTGTAGTCGCCAATGAGCAAGATGGCCTCGTGACCGCTTTCCTGAAATTGCCTTAATTTGTTAAAGACAACAAGATGACCAAAGGTCAGGTCGGGGCGTGTTGGATCCACCCCGAACTTTACTTTGAGGGTTTTCCCTTTTGCGATTCGGTTTTCTAAATCCTCTGTTCCAATCGCCGATTCGACGTTTCGTAGTATCTTTTCCATCCCGCCCATGGTCTCGCTCTTAATTTACCTTGGGAAACTGACTTTATCGTTCTTCTCGGTAAAGAAAAATCACAAAAGTTTTCCCATCACATCAAAACAACTTGCCTTTAGTACTCGAGGGCATAGACAACCATTTTTGAGTCTCAAACGTTAATCAACTTCAACCACCCTACACCCAATGGCACTAACAGTTGGAACAAAAGCACCGGACTTTACCCTCAAAACCAAAAACGAGGATGGACTGGAGGACGTCACACTCAGCCAAAATCTTGGTCAACACCAAACAGTATTGCTGTTTTTTCCTTTAGCTTTCACCGGAGTATGCATGCAGGAAATGTGCGGTGTCCGCGATGATCTCTCCGCTTATGAAGCGCTTGGGGCCAAAGTTTATGGCATTAGCGTGGACAGCCCATTCAGTTTGGAAGTCATGGCCCAGCAAGAAAACATCAATTTTCCATTGGTCAGCGATTTTAACAAGGACGTCTCAAGAAGTTACGACGTATTGTATGAAAAACTGCTTGGTTTTGTTGGTGTGGCCAAGCGATCAGCCTTTGTCGTAGATAAAGATGGTGTGATTTCCTATTCTTGGTCATCGGATGATCCCCATGACCTACCTAATTTCGACGAAATCAAGGCAGCTTTAGGATAATGTGGTTGGATCCGCCCAAGCTGCGGAGAGCTCATTGAATTCACCACCGTTCTCGGGATGCCAAACAAACTTGGAACGTTAAGCGTCCTCAATGCGAGCGATGGAAGGACATACAACTTCCATTCATTGCCTTTGCTCCAGGAGCAAGGCGTTGGCGATTTAAGCCGTTTGCCAGTAAGCATTAGGCTTGTGCTCGAATCTTTGCTTCGCAATTGCGATGGTCAAACAGTTACCGAACAGGATGTAAAGCGCTTGGCCAATTGGAATGCCACCGCACCTTCCGACAGCGAGATTCCATTTGTCGTGGCCCGCATTATTTTGCAGGATTTCACTGGTGTTCCTTTGTTGGTGGATCTTGCCGCGATGCGAGACGCCGTTCAAGTCTTGGGCCATGATCCCCAGTCAATCGAACCACTGGTTCCAGTCGACTTGGTGGTTGATCACTCGGTGCAGGTCGATCGATCGGGTTCGGTGGAAGCATTTCGAGCCAATCTGCGCTTGGAATTCGAGCGTAATCGGGAGCGCTATGAATTTCTGAAATGGGGTCAGCAAGCCTTTCAGACCTTTTCCGTTGTGCCTCCGGCCGTGGGTATTGTGCATCAAGTCAACTTGGAGCACTTGGCTAAAGTTGTTTTTGCGAAGGATACGGAGGATGGATGTCTTCTTTATCCCGATACTCTGGTTGGCACGGATTCCCACACAACGATGATCAATGGCTTGGGAATCGTCGGATGGGGCGTAGGAGGCATTGAGGCTGAAGCGGGCATGCTCGGTCAACCGGTTTATTTCCAGACACCTGAGGTTATTGGCGTTAACTTGCATGGCGCCTTACGCCAGGGTGTGACGGCGACGGACCTAGCCTTGAGGATAACGGAGTTGCTTCGCGCCGAGGGTGTTGTTGGCAAGTTTGTGGAGTTTCATGGTGAAGGCGCGGCAAACCTTTCCTTGGCTGACCGAGCCACAATCGCTAACATGGCGCCTGAATACGGCGCCACCATGGGCTTTTTCCCTGTCGACGAATCAACTTTGCAATACTTGCGGCTGACCGGGCGTCCCAATGACCGCGTTTCCCTGATACGTGATTACTTGGACGCCCAATGCCTTTTCGGCATGCCGAACGCCGGCTCAATAGATTACACCAAGAGCATTGATTTGGACTTGGAAGCAACTCAACCATCGGTGGCTGGTCCCCGCCGACCGCAGGATCGCATCGAGGTACCGGCTTTGAAGAAAAGTTTTCAGGCCATGTTGACGAATGAGGTTTCAGCTGGTGGATTCGGCTTGGCATCGTCAGTTGTTTCGAATCGTGAAAAGGTGGGATTGAATGGATCGTCTTCCGAAATTGGGCATGGCTCGGTTTTGATTGCTGCCATAACGAGTTGCACTAACACAAGTAACCCCAACGTTATGTTGGCTGCCGGCTTGCTGGCCAAAAAAGCGGTTGAGCGTGGTTTAACCGTCGATCCCGTGGTCAAGACCAGCTTGGCTCCGGGTTCACGCGTGGTCACTGATTATTTAACCGAGACGGGTTTGCAAGAGTATCTTGACCAACTCGGCTTCCACTTGGTTGGCTATGGCTGCACCACCTGTATTGGCAACAGCGGTCCTCTTAGCGACGAAGTCGAAAAAGCTCTGGCTCGAGGTGATTTAGTCGCGGCCAGCGTATTGTCTGGCAACCGTAATTTCGAAGCGCGCGTGCATGGATCCATCAAGGCAAATTTCTTGATGTCTCCCCCGTTGGTGGTGGCTTATGCATTGGCCGGCACCGTGGACATTGACTTGGCCAACGATCCCATTGGAACTGGCGCAGACGGCGAATCCGTTTTCCTTAGTGACTTATGGCCTAGCAAGGAGGAGATCGACGAATGCATTGCCCATGGCGTGCAGCCTAGGATGTTTATCGAAAAATATGAGACTATTCAGGACGCCAATCCGGAATGGACCGAGGTGAATGCGCCGCAAGGAGAGCTTTTTTCATGGGATGAAGCGAGCACCTACGTGCAACCTCCTCCTTTCTTCGAAAATTTCCAAATGGATCCGGAACCGATTGGACCAGTGTCTGGGATGAGACCCCTCGCTTTGCTTGGGGATTCGGTCACAACGGATCACATTTCTCCGGCGGGAGCCATTCCCGAGGATGGTCCGGCCGGCCGTTTTCTTGTTGAAAACGGTGTGGAGCATCGCGACTTCAACTCGTTCGGCTCGCGGCGTGGCAACGACCGAATCATGACGCGCGGCACCTTTGCCAACGTGCGAATCAAGAACCTCTTGGCTGATGGCAAGGAAGGCGGTTACACCAAATTGATGCCCGATGGTGAATTATTGCCAATCCATGACGCATGTCAACGGTATGCGGAGCGAGGGGAACCCTTGATTGTCTTTGGCGGAATCGACTATGGAATGGGGAGTTCACGCGACTGGGCTGCCAAAGGAACATCTTTGCTGGGGGTAAAGGCCGTGGTGACGAAAAGCTACGAACGCATTCATCGGAGCAACTTGTTGGGAATGGGTGTCCTGCCGCTTCAATTCGAGGATGGCGCTGATGCCGAATCTCTTGGCTTGGACGGCACGGAAACCTTTTCCTTGCCCGATTTGGACGATAACCTCCAACCTGGACAAACTCTTGCCTTGACGATCTCACGGGCAAATGGATCAACGGAAAAAATTCCCTTGCTCGTTCGCATTGATACTGCAATCGAGGTTGAGTATTACCGTCACGGAGGAATATTGCCATTTGTCCTTCGCCAGATTTTGAACGAGTCTTGATATTTTCGGAAAACCGGGCCATGGACAAGAAAGAGCAACCGGTTTACAAATTTTACGCAGAAGATGATTCTGTCTTTACGAAGGTGAATGGCCGCGCCTCTTACTTGAACTGCGCCCCCTTAAAGAAATTTTTGCTCGGGCAAGTTGCCGATGGCGTAAGGTGTTTGGCATTCGATTTTGATGCTTGCTCCAGCATGGATAGTACCTTTCTTGGGATTTTGGTGGGTGTGGCCCTGGAACTGCGCAAAGCTGATCCCCCAGGCACCATGGCGTTGCTTCGGTTGGGCGAACGGAATTTGGATGTGGTTCGTAATTTAGGCATTCACCGGTTGGTATCTGTTGAATCGATTGATTCGCCGATGGATTTCGCTGCTGCCAAGACGATTGAAACGAACGGAGATCTTGCTCATGCCGATGAAGAATTGATTCGCGATGCCCACAAGCGTTTGTCCGAACTGAACGAAAACAACGCACGTTTGTTTCAAGACGTGGTGGGTTTTCTGGAAAAGAATCTAGAAGAGTGAGTTTGAAATCCCTCTGGTTCATGCATGTTTGAGACTTTCCTTATCTTGTCTGGCTCATTAATGGGAGCCCTGTCGTTGCTTCTACCGTATTTGCGTACGCGGCGAAGGAATGCCAGGATGGATGAGGAACGCCAACAATTAGCCCAAGAGAAAGAGATCGTGGTTGATTTCATGCACCACTTGGTGGAAGCCATTGGCGAAGGTCTTGGCAGGCAGGAATTGTTTCAGCGAGTGGTTCGGGCTGCTACCCTGAGCACTGGCGCCGTCAGCGCGTGCGTTTACCAGCGCAACGAAAATGGCAAACTGCAAGGTGTGGCGGTGGAGGGCTTGTTTCCTCCGCAACGAAAACTTTTGGATGCAGAGGAGAACAAGCCAGCAACCAGAGCCAAGTTCCTCGAAAATATCCTCAGCTCCGAGACCTTGGAGATGGGCGAAGGTTTGGTTGGAGAGGTGGCTGGCACGGGGAAGTCGATCATGGTGCCAGATGCCACTCGCGATCCTCGAGTTATCCAGCATGACGATCCTTCCTTGCTGGTTTCTTCCGTGATTTACTCCCCCATCCAATTTGGAGATTTGCTTATCGGGGTGCTGGCGGTTGCCAATCCCGCAAATGGCTTGCCCTTCAGCGAAACGGATTTTTCGCTGGTCAATTCCTTGGCGGAGCAGGCTGCCTTGGCGATCCATAATTCGGACGTCATGCACTTGGGCATCGAGAAGAACAAGATGGATATGGACTTGGCCTTGGCGAGCAACGTCCAGTCCCTCTTTCTTCCAGTTGCTTTTCCTTCCACCAAGGATTTGGAGGTAGATGCTCGGTACCTGTCTTCTCAGCAGGTTGGCGGTGACTTTTATGATTTCTTCAGCTTGGGCCCTTCTCGTTACGGGCTCGCCATTGCCGATGTTTCCGGCAAGGGGGTGCCCGCTTCCTTGTTGATGGCCATAGGTCAGACTACCCTGCGCCATTTGGCCAAAGGTGGCGAGGATCCCGCCAAGGCCCTCATCCTCTTAAATCGTGAACTTAACGAGCGTATGAGAGATGATATGTTCATCACGGCGATTTATGGGGTGATTGACCTCAAGAAGAATACTTTCACCTTTGCTCGGGCGGGGCACGAATTGCCATTGATCATCCGTGCCGGCAAAGGCAAAGCGAAACCAAGTTCGGAATACGTGGAATCCGAAGGCCTGGCTTTGGGTATGGTGCCGAATGATTTGTTCGAGGAGGTCATCGCCGATTGCGTTACCACCTTCGAGCCGGGGGATTCCCTGGTTCTCTACACCGATGGTATTACCGAAGCCGCTGATTCGGATGACGAGCAGTTTTCGACCGATCGCCTGGCTTTTTTTGCCGAGAAGTCTTCTGGGAAGTCACCCAAGCAGTTCAACGAAGAATTGCTGGATGAACTTCAGAAATTCGCCGGAGATGCCCTGCGGGCGGATGACGTCACGCTTATCACCGCTCGACACAAATAGGGTGGGGGAAGTCTAGCTAATACGACCTTCGTCATACTCGATGACGTCGGCGAAAGAGATCAAGTCGTCGCGTTCTGGAATGCCCATGTCTTGCTTCACTTCATCCAGTTTTTCTCGACCCATTTGGCTCATTCCCATTTGAACCATCTTGCGGTTCCACTCATGAGCTCTTACGTCATCCGGGAAGATCTCACTGAGGCGAGCTTCCAGTTCCGCTTCGTTTTCGCTTTGTCGGACCAAGGCCACGACGTCTTGAGGGTCGATCCCGAGGTGAAGGCAGAGGAAACCGTCAAAGCCCTTGGTGAAATTGCGTTGGTAGCTCTTCGGTAATTCGTCCGCTAGATGTTTGCGGATTTTCGCGATGAAACGAGGCAAATGAAGCAACCCATTGGGGTGAGCTTGGTAGGGAGATGGCAAATCCCTCAGAATAGCTCCAGTGGGGCCTTCTTCCTGTTCGTTAACCTCCGCGTTTGCATCCATCATGAAAAAGCGCTTCAAGCGAAAAGCCATGATTAGCGAACCTAGGCCCATGCGAGCAACTCCAAAGCGATGAACGTTCTTTGGAGAGTCAGCGGTTATCTGTTCCGCTACAAGGGATTGTTTTGGCTCACCTTGCTGATGGCCGTTGCAATGACGGCCCTTGCAGTGTCCGTGCCCCAGGTAGTTCAATCCGTCCTCGACGAAATGTTCTCTGAAAACGCTGCCGGCGGCGAGGGCATGACCACCATCTTGATCGAGGGCGTTCTTCTCGTCACCGGACTTTTCTTTGCTCGCGAAGTGTTCAATTGCCTGAGGATACGGGTTAACAACGTGCTCGAACAAAAGGTCATTCTCGACTTGCGGCGCGACCTGCACGACAAGTTGCTTGAATTACCGGTTTCCTTTTACGATCGACGCAAGAGCGGCGACATTGCCTCGCGTGTTGTAGAAGACGTCCAAAACGTTGAGCGAGCCATCCTCGACGGCACCGAGCAAGGGATTGTCTCCTTGCTCACCATTGCGGGAGTCACGGCCATAATGTTCTCTCTCGAGCCCACCCTTGCGGCCTTGGTTTTTCTTCCATTGCCATTCCTGATCATCATGAGTTTTCGCTACGCCAAGGCGTCACGCCGAAACTGGCGGGACGTTCGCGAAACCTCCGGGGAACTGAATGCCTTGCTGGTTGAGGATATTCAGGGCAATCGCTTGATTCACTCCTTTGCCCTCAAGGAGCGGGAGAGAAATCGTTTTCTCGAGACCAGCGAGGAGTTGCGCCGACGTAACCTGCGGACGATGTTTCGCTGGTCCATCCAGAGTCCGTCCGCTGGATTCATCTCTTCGCTTGGCATTGTTGCGGTGGTGGGCATGGGAGCCTATTTGCTCAAGATCAATCCTGATGGTTCAGCTGGATTCACGGTCGGTGAATTCTTCGCTTTTCTGTTATATGCCAATATGTTTTACGAACCCGTGCGCCAACTCGTCATGATCAATAATTTATTGGCGTCCGGGATAGCGTCGGGCGATCGGGTGTTTGAAGTTCTCGATCACCCAATTGCAATACGGGATTGTGAAAAACCACTCGATTACCCGGATGGCCCGATCAAGGTGGAATTTCGTGAAGTTTGCTTTTCCTATCCCGAAAGAGATGAAATCATAGATGGTCTCGATCTCATGTTGCCTGCCGGAAAAGTCACCGCCCTAGTAGGGCCTACCGGCGCTGGCAAGACCACCTTGGCCAACCTTCTGCAACGTTACTACGAAGTGGACGAAGGAGCCGTTTTGTTGAACGGTACGGACATTCGAGAAATCGAACTGGCCCAACTTCGAGGAAACTTAGGTGTGGTTTCCCAAGATCCTTTCCTGTTTGACGCCAGTGTGGCAGAAAACCTTTTGCTGGCACGCCCGCATGCCACGACAAATGAAGTGGAAATCGCCCTCCGCACTGCCTGCGCATGGGAATTTGCCCAAAGTCTGCCCGACAAACTCGACACCATGATCGGTGAGCGAGGGGTGCGTTTGAGCATGGGCGAAAAACAGCGACTCACCATTGCCCGCGCTCTTTTGCGCAATCCGCCTCTGGTCATCCTCGACGAGGCGACCTCGAGCGTGGACGTTGCCACGGAACGCGAAATTCAAAAAGGCCTCGCCAACTTGTTTGCTTCCCGCACCTCGCTCGTCATCGCTCATCGTTTGACCACTGTGCGCAATGCCGATCAAATCGTTTTTCTTAAAAAAGGTCGGATCGCCGAACGAGGCACCCACGATGAATTGCTTGCCAGTGGCGGTGAGTATGCTGCCCTTTGGCGTCGCCAAGGCGACCTCATCTCGGAGACATCCCTTTCCGAAAGCTGAAAATCAACGTCCCCTTCTTCCAGTAAACGTGGGTTTTTCGGAAAGCGGGCTTTACACAAGCGCCCAATTAAAGAAAATGCATAATTCCCTGCTTTGCTAGTTAAACCCGATTTGCAAGCCATGAAAATATCCAAACAATTCTTCTTCAGCGTAGCGTTTCTCGCCTTTGCCTCGTCTACCACCAACGTCTTTTCCGCCGACCCGGCCAAAGCCAAGGTGTACGATGACGTAATTGTTCCCGTTCTCTCCGCCAAATGCTACGATTGCCACGGGGCCGACAAGGATAAAAGCAAACTCCGCCTTCACACCAAGGCTGCTCTCCTCAAGGGAGGAAAGGACGCTGGCGCCAAGATAATCGTCAAGGGAAAATTGGATGCCAGCGAACTCTATTATCGTATCTCGCTGCCCAACGACGATGACGACGTAATGCCTCCGTTTGATGAGGATGAACCGCACAATCCAGTCACGGCGGAGGAACTAAAGGTTTTAGGCGCATGGATCATGGCAGGGGCTTCTTTCGACGCCAAGGTGGCTGATCTGAAAGGGGATGCCCGCAAGGCTGCCGAGCACGTGCTCAAGAATCTTCCGAAGAAGAAGGAATCGAGCGCCGTGTCTCTACAACCCAAGTTACCGGAAGTGCCTGCTGCGAATGCAAAGGTATTGGGAGAATTAAGAAAAATGGGCCTCCTCGCCATGCCCATCGCCCAAAACACCAACGCTCTCTACGTCAATGCTTCCTACGCCGGTAATAAGTTTGGAGACGAACAGGCCAAGAAACTTTCCGGTGTTTCCACTCAAACTCTATGGCTCAATCTGGCCCGAACAAAAATCACCGATGCCGCCCTTGCCGAGGTCGCCAAGTGCGACAAGCTCACGCGACTGCATCTCGAAAACACTGAGATCACCGATGCCGGACTTGCTCAGGTAGCAAAGCTAACCAATCTCGAGTATCTTAATTTGTATGGCACGAAAGTTTCTGACAAAGGCATTCCCCACCTGAAGAAACTAAAAAACATCAAGAAGCTCTTCCTCTGGCAAACCGGGATAACCAAGGAAGGTGTAGCCGATCTTCGCAGCGCTTTCGTTGACGCAAAGGCCTATGCCAAGCTTGAAGCCGATCGCGATCGACTCAAGGGAGAGGTCGACAAATTTCGCGCCAGCAAGGAAAAGGAAGTCACCAAGCTTGATGAAGAACTTAAGAAAGCCAACACCACCGCCTCCTCCAAAGAACCCGTCAACGAAAAGTGCCCCGTTTCGGGCAAGGATCTCGATGCTACAAAGAAATCCGTGCTGGAGGGACAAACAGTCTCTTTCTGCTGTGATAAATGCAAAGCCAAGTTCGACAAGGACCCTAGCGCCTTCCGGGCCAAACTGAAGGATTTCAAGCCATCTGAGACTTATGCCAAGGCCAAGGAAAAACTGGAAACCGCCAAGGAAGCCGTGGACCTTGGGGTAGAGGAAAAACAAGGCGTCCTCAGGAGCGTCCTCGTTCAACTCCGCGCTTCGGGACCTTACGTCAATCTTGGCTGGGAAGCTCCCGCCCAGGAAAAATAAACTCTGCGGGCTTGCTCAGTTCATCTTGCCCTGACGCCAGTATTCTTTTGCTGGTACAACGGACGAGTTCCGAGAACCAACTACACGAGGGTGTCGTTCTCCTTCCTCGAAAGGAGCAGCCCCTTTTACCCATGAATTTCTCCACCTGCGCCTGTGTCGGTCCACCTATTCCAAGCACTTGACCGCTATTGGTCGGTTGGTAGGGTGGATGGCATGAAAAGGATGTTTTCGGTACTTGGAGCAGCGCTCTTTTTTGGCGGGTGCCTGATCAGAGAATCCAGTGAACCTCCAAAGGTTGATCCAGAGCCAACGATCGAATCATCAATCGACTTGGATGATCCCGATGTGCGCGAAAGAATTTTAGCCAACGCTCTGGGGGTTGACGATTTGCTGATGCAGGGAGAAGAGGGCGAAAAAATGGCCTATGCTTCAGGCGGTCAGACATTGTTTACTGGTTGGGTGAAACTAATGCATGCCCCATTTCAGGTACATCGCTTGATTCAATACAAAGAAGGCAAAATGAATGGTCTTGGCGCTCTGTGGTACAAAAATGGACAGAAACGAAATGAAGGGAATTTCAAGGACGGCAAGCGTTGCGATATCTGGATCGGATGGTACGAAAACGGGCAGGAGAAACAGGAAGGCCGATGGCAAGACGGCAAAATTTTGTCTGCTATGGGCTGGAAACCCACTGGTGAAATTTGTCCCGTTACCAATGTAACGGATGGGAACGGAGTTGTCGTTTGGTACAACGACGACGGAACGGAAATTTTGAGATACACCTACCAAGCTGGCGAAGTGGTCGAAGACTGATCCTCGCTTCCGTTACTCGAGGAACATTGGACTGGTACTCCCGCTGGGAGTCGAACCCAGATCTTCGGTTCCGGAGACCGATGTTCTATCCATTGAACTACGGGAGCATCGCAATGGAGTAAGCAATGGCAGGGTATTTTCCTTGCTTGGGTGGTCAAACGAAAAGGAGAGAAGGGAACCTCTCTAAATGAAAATGAGACTCTTTTTCGAAAAAGGGTTGACGAGCACCCTGCCGCGCATAAATGAGATACGTTCTCAAAAGATACTGGGAATCAATCTCACCTTAATCCAGTCAAAGGCAAGAAACCTCGTTTATGAAACAAACGAAACAAGCATTAGCCATTGCGTCCTTAACCATCTTTACGATGGGGCTGGCGACCGCCCAAGACAAGAACGCATCCGCCGGTCTCGATGTGCTCGAACCATTTGAGGTCATTGGATCCAAGCAGAATTTACTGAAACTGGAAGGTTCGGGATCATATCTCGACACTGGTGATTTGGCGCCTTTCTTCCACACCGACATCGGCGATATCCTCAAGCAAGTGCCTGGAGTGTATTTTCGTGGCGAAGAAGGTTACGGCCTCTTCCCCAACATCGGCATTCGCGGGGTAGATTCTTCTCGATCCTCCAAGGTAACTATTCTTGAGGACGGCATTCCATCGGCCCCCTCGCCGTATTCGGATCCCTCCGCATACTATTCCCCCACGGCTGGTCGCATGCAAGCGTTCGAGGTCTTGAAGGGATCAAGTTCATTGAGGCACGGACCGCAGACCACTGGTGGTGTTATCAACTACATTTCGACTACCATTCCCACTGAGCGAGCCAGTCACGTTCGCCTTAGCTACGGCGAGAACAATGAGCGCATTGCCTATGTCTATTCGGGTGGAAGCGAGGCTTTGGGCAATGGCACCTTGGGTTATCTGGTGGAAGTTTTTGATCATCGCACCGATGGATGGAAAACCATTCAAGGCACCGCCAACTACGATTCCCAAACTGCCGCCGTCGCAAAAAATGATCTGATGCTCAAGCTTGGCTACACCTTTGGTGCCGATGACGGCAGTTACTTGGAGTTCAAGGCTGGTCGCACCGACCTCGACGGGGACGTCAGCTATCTGGGACTCGCCAAGGAGGATTATCTTGCGAATCCCTACCAGCGTTATGCAGGAACAAGATTCGACAACATGGACTCCGATCAAACCCGCTACTATCTGCGTTTCCTGCGTGAACTCACCCCGGATGCCACTCTTTCCGTCACGGCTTTTTACAATCAGTTCAATCGTGACTGGTACAAGATATCCAAAGTGGGAGGACGCTCCGTTTCCTACGACAACTCCGTTTCCTTGGTGGCTAACAGCCAAGCTGCCGACACCAAGGGGATTACCGGCAACGCTGCTGCCGTTAGTATCCTAAAAGCAACGGGAGCGGGCGACATCAAAGTCAAGCACAACAACCGTACCTATACCGTAAAGGGCATACAGGCCAACTTGGATTACCAGTTTGAGAATCATGACATCGACTTCGGATTCCGTTACACGGACGACGTCTATGACAAGAACGCCTATTCCGAGGACACCTATACCGGTGACGGAGCAGGTAGTTTCACCTTTGCCCCGGGAACTCTTGACGCTGCCTCGCCAAACGTAGCCACTGAGTCCCTTGAGCTTTATTTGGTGGACGAAATTGACGTGGGAGACCTGACGATTTCCCCCGGTGTGCGCTACACCCAGGCTGATTACTGGAAGAACAATCAGGGCTGGAAGGACTTCGACGACCTGTTGGTTGGCATAGGGGTGACCTATGCCGCCAGCGAAGACTTGTTGGTTTTCGGCGGGATTTATCAAGGTCATGCCTTGCCCGGTCCCTCCGCTTTCCATTCCGGTTTCCAGGAAGAGCAAACGATCAGCATAGAGTTGGGTGTTCGAGGTTCCATGGGCGAAGGCATTGGATATGAATTGATCTACTTCAATACTTCTTTCGAGGATCTGCTGATCCTGCCGAACCTAGGTGCAGGAAATGCCGGGACTGCCTCCAACGCCGGGGAGGCCACGACTCAGGGTGTGGAAGCTACCGTTGGCTTGGATCTCGGGGATTATCTTGAGGCCGGAGTTCAATTGCCCACGGAATTGACCGTAACATTAACGGATGCTGAATTCGGCTCCTCAACCTTCCCCGAAGCCGGCAAAATGTGGACAGGGGCTACGGTCGGGAATGCTATTCCCTACGTACCTGATCTTCAGTTCAATCTTCGTAGTGGCGTGGAATTTGAGAAGACCAGTGTTTTCTTGAATTTCCGATATACCGACGAGTCTTTCGTCGACGCTCACAATTCGGCCACGATTGGCAAGAGTGGAATTCTGGATCTATCTGCTTTTCACAGCCTGACCGAGTCGGCCCAGTTGTTCGGCAAGATCACCAACTTGACCGAGGAAGTGTACACTATGGGTCGTCTTCCCGACGGCTATCGCGTGGGTGCCCCTCGGGCTGCCAGCATCGGTTTGAAATTCGATTTTTAACCCATCGGTTTACAGGCAAAGAAACTGGAATCTCTAGTCTCAACACGAGTATAGATCTAGGATGTATAGGGCGACGGAGTGATCCGACGCCCTTTTCTTTTAAGTCACAAGAGTCCGTGGCTCAGTCAAAATTTGAGTTGGTGAGCGGTTGCGCTTGAATTCATCAGAGGCATACCTACGCTACGTCCGAATTACTTAATAATGACTACGCTGCAAACCAAAGGAGATTATCAGGAACGCATTCTCGCCAACGTCGACAATTGCTTGACCGAGACGGATTTGGCCAAAGGGGAGAAGTATCGAGGCAAGGTAAGGGATCGCTATGACTTGGGCGATTGCTTGGCTATGGTCACGACGGATCGCCAAAGCGCCTTCGATCGCGTACTGGCCGCCATACCCTTCAAGGGGCAAGCCTTGAACCTCACCAGCCGCTGGTGGTTCGACAAAACCAGCGACATTGTGGCCAATCATGTCTTGGACGTTCCTGACCCGAACGTCACCATGGCCAAAAAATGCGAGGTTTTCCCCATCGAGTTCGTGGTGCGTGGTTATATGACCGGTAGTTCCGGAACTTCCTTGTGGACGGTATACAACAAGGGGGATCGTGAGTATTGTGGACACTCTTTGCCCGAGGGCATGGTAAAGAATCAACCCCTTGATCAAATCATGCTGACCCCAACGACCAAGGAGGCTCACGACCGCCCTATCTCGGAAGAGGGAATTCTCAAAGAGGGATGGATGAGCGAGGAAGACTGGCGTCAAGCCAGCGCTGTTGCCATGGAATTGTTTTCCTATGGTCAGCAAGTGGCCGGGGAGAATGGACTCATCCTTGTCGACACCAAGTACGAGATGGGCAAGGATGCCGAGGGCAACCTCACCTTGGTCGATGAAATCCATACTCCTGATTCCAGTCGATACTGGATCGCCGACAGCTACGAGGGGCTTCATGCCGCCGGCCAGGAACCCGAGAACGTCGACAAGGAGTTCCTCCGCCTTTGGTTTTCCGAGCGATGTGATCCTTACAAGGACGAAGAATTGCCGGAAGCTCCCGTCGACTTGGTGACCGAACTAGCCAGACGATACCTTTTGCTTTACGAAATGATTACTGGAGAAGCCTTTCCCTTTCCTTCCGATGACGAACCTGTGGGTGATCGCATTGCCCGTAACCTATCTGCCTACCTATGAAAGCCGTTTTGATACTAGGATCCTCTTCCGATGAGGGCCATGCCAAGAAAATCACCGACGGGCTCGATGAGCACGGCGTTAACTGGGAACAGCACGTGGCTTCCGCACACAAGCAACCACGCAAGGTGCTGGAGATTCTGGACGCTAATGCGGAAGAAGAATCCGTGGTCTACGTTACCATTGCCGGTCGTTCCAACGCTCTCTCCGGCTTTGTGGCCGCCAATTCCAGTTTTCCGACCTTGGGATGTCCGCCCTTTAGCGACAAATCGGACATGTTGGTCAACGTTCATTCTACTTTGCAGATGCCCAGCAAGACACCTGTACTAACAGTGCTCGATCCCGGTAATTGCGCCTTGGCCGTGAAGCGCATCCTCGACGTTTGAGGAACGCAGAGATATTAATTAAATTTATTTATATATTTTTACGAGCATCCTCGGCGTACTCGCACGCTTCCGGAGACCCGGGCAAACGTATCCTTGCAATCGCTCTCATCACACGATCAGCGGCAGTCTCGTAGCGCTTGTCGTGATCTCCCCCAGGGTCGATTTCCATGGGCATGATCAAGGAGCCGTACACGATGGAAATGCGCTGTCCTATCTTGGGCCACTTGCGGTGCCTGCCGAGACTTTCGTAGGATCCAAAGATCCGGGCAGGCAATATGGGGACACCGGTTCGGCAGGCAATCATGCCAATACCTCTTTGAGATTCTTGAAGATTGCCGTCGGGACTTCTTGTGCCTTCCGGGAAGAGGAGTAAAGCTTCCCCTTTGCGCAACAGGCCCAACACCCGTTTGATGGCAGAAACGTCGCCATCGCCGTCCCTATCCACCGGAATTGCGTTTAGTTTTGCGATCAACGCCCCAAAGAGTCCCTTGAAAAGTGACTTGCGGGCAAAGAAGTGGATGGGTCGAGAAAGTCGGCAAGCAACTACAGGAGGATCGTAAAAACTGGCGTGGTTCACGGCTAGAATGAAGCTACCTTTGGTCGGCACGTTTTCACTGCCGTGGACTTTCATTCGATGAAACAGTCCAAAATAAAGAGATGAGGCCCAGCATATTATTTGGTACAAGACGCTTTTGCGACTTGGCTCTATTATGCTGTCGTTGGTTTCCAGCGCTGCCTTTTTTTCTTTCAAGACCCCTCGATGGATTGGCTCAATTGAACGATTTGATCCACCACTTCCTCCAAACTGTTTGTACCGGTGTCTATGGAGAAGGCTCCCTCGGGGCAGGTGAGGGGAGCGGTGACCCGTGAGGAATCCTTGGCGTCACGATCTGCGATTGCATCGGTTTCACCTTGTGCGGCCCGGCGGATTACCCTGACGTTTGGGTCAGCATACAGAAAAACGCGCACCGGCGCATTGGGAAAAATAACTGATCCTATGTCCCGACCCTCCATAACCAAGCCGGAGAATCCATTCTGCGTCGCGACCATCACTTGCCCACGCTGGTAATCAAGGAGCTTGTTTCTTACGACTGGTTGGGCGGCGAAGGCGGAAACGTTGGCGTTCACCCTTTCGGAGCGCAAAGCGTTTTGTTCAGGTACAACACCATTCAGACAGAGTTTGCCCAATCGCCCTTCGATTCGGGTTTCAAGGTGCAACTTGGCAAGGAAGTCACCGAGGTTGGGATTGTTTGGGTCGATTTCCTTGTCCAGCATGGCGGCGCAGAGGGAGCGATAAAACGACCCGGTGTCGACGTGCATGAGGTCGAGTCGTTCCGCCAGTTCGCGGGCAGTGGTCGATTTGCCGGAAGCGGCGCCTCCGTCTATGGCTATGATCATTAGATTTGCAGGCGCGGTCATGGTTACGATGAATCTCTAAGGCGTTCCAGTTCATCAAAGAAACCGGGGAAGGTCTTGGCGCAACAACCCGGGTTGTTGATGGTGAGCCACGGTTGACCATCGCCACGCAGATCGGCGCACCCCAGGATGGCGAAGCTCATGGCGACCCGGTGATCTTCGTAGGTGTGGATTTCAATACCGTTTTGGGCAGCTTGAACCAAGGCCTCCCTGTTTGGTCGAATAGTGAGCGCATCCTCCTCCACCTCCACCTCTTGGCCGAGTTTGCGAAGTTCGGCAGCCATCGCGGATACACGATCAGTTTCCTGTTTTCTGGTGTGCCTAATCCCCGTTATGGTGATGGGTTCGGGGATCAGGGGCGTGAGCGCTGCAAGGGTTAGAAAGGTATCGGAAATGGCATTGAAATCGAAGGTTCCGCCGCGCAGTTGTTGTTTCGCTTCGGTTCGCAAGCCATCGCCTTCGAAGCTGCTTGCCAAACCAATATCCTCGAGGACTTGATGATAGGCGATGTCTCCTTGCAACGATGATTTCGAGGAAAAACCTGCCATCTTCACTTGTCCGCCGACCACCAGGGGGAGGGAAAGGAAATAACTGGCCGCCGTTGCATCGGGCTCGACGTCGTAATATCCGGAGGAAAGTCGATAGGGACTTGCCTTGAATTCGTAACCGTCCCGGGCCAAGTCAGGGGATTGTCCGTCCCTGCGGAAGGTTGCGATCATGCGGGTGGTCATGTCAACGAAAGGTTGGGAAACCGTGGATCCCAGTTGCTGGACGCGTACGGGCCCTTCCGCCAGCGAAGCCATCATTAGGAGAGCGGACAGCATTTGGCTGCTGGCTGCGGCATCGATCTCCCACAAACCGGATCGCAACCCTTGTGTCTTCATGTGGAAGGGAAAATGATAGGGATCGCCGTCCCAACGGAATGAGCAACCAAAGGTTTCCAAGGCTTCCAGTAATCCGCGCATGGGTCTCTTTGTCATGGCGGCAGCTCCATCCAATTGATAGGAACCACCCCATCGCAAGGCGAGCGCGGCGGTGAGAAAACGAGCCACGGTTCCAGCGTTCCCGACTTGAAGATTGGCTTGGGCGACGGGGATCATGCCGCCCTGTCCATCCACTTTGATCGTTTGGTTTAGTTCAGAGGTTTGCGTTTCGATGCCCAGTGTGTTCAGGGCGGTTTCCATGACTGCGACGTCTTCGCTGAAAAGGGCTCCGCGCAGAGTGACCGAGCCGTCCGTCAAACTTGCCATCAGCAACGCTCGATTGGTGATGCTTTTAGAACCAGGAACCTTTGCATTTCCAGCAACAGGTCGGGTAAATGGAACTATCGGCAAAGAATCCGGCATCATGGAGTAGAGCAAATTGTCACTCGATCGATTCGCGATACGCTTTGCTTTTGTTTAGCCAGTGGAACAGGTTTTCCGAATCGTTTTCCTCGAGCATGCGACGAAGATTTTTGCTTTCCACGTCGAAATGATCCAACGCCTTGAGGATTTCACTGCGATTTTGTTGAGCGATGTCTCTCCATATGGCGGGCGAACCTGCGGCAATGCGAGTTGCGTCTCGCAAACCTTGACCGGAACCTTTGCTCCATTCGGCGGGTTGATTGGCAAGCGCATGACACAGGGCGCTCACAAGGAAATGAGGCAAGTGGCTGACGTGGGCAAGAATTTGGTCGTGTTCCTCGGGAGTGGCGCGCATGACGTTCATGTCGAGGGATTGCCAAAAGTCGGTCACCTTTTCGCAATTAGCGAGATCGTTGGTTTCGATTGGGGTAACGAAGCAAGGACATTTTTCAAAGAGGTCGTCTCGAGCGTTCTCCAAACCCGTTTTTTCCGATCCAGCGATTGGGTGGGATCCCACGAAGGAAACCAAGTTCGCTTCACTGGCCGCTTTGCAAATGTTTGCCTTCGTGCTACCAACGTCGGTCAGGATGCATCCTCCCGGAAGAACGTCGCCGATTTCACCAAGCATTTCCGAGAGGTGGACAACCGGTGTGCACAGGATAGCTAGGTCGGCTTTCCGCAGGGCTTCTTCTAGATCGCCGCTGACCGCTTGGCACCAAGGAGTTTCCAGACAGGCATTGCGGCTCTCTTCCCGTCGAGCCCAAACGGATACGGTACGGGCTAGGCTGCGGGCATGGATGGTCATGCCGAGGGAGGCTCCCAGCAAACCGGGTCCCACTATGGTTATTTTTTCAAACAAGATGGGGGGTTATCTTGGTTAAAAACACCTAGGCGGCAAGCACAGCGACAAAATTTGTTGGACAAAACACAGTATCATGGCGTGGTGAAATGACAAATGAGTGAGCTAAAGGTAGATGAATCAACCGACGAGAAGGAAGTTTCTCTCGATCCCGATCAGATAGAGAAGATTCGACGCGCGCGCTTACTTGTTCGAATCATTATGTGGACGTTTATCCTCTTGCCGTTTGTTCTTTTTCTATTCCTCCATGGATGGTCATTCCATTGACAATGCCTTTGCGTTTGACCGTGGGCGGAGTATTTTCATCATGGTTTACTTCTTAACCTTCCATGCAAAATCATTCATACAGTAGTGTTCGTGAGAGCGGATTTTCTCGTTTGGAGGCCATTCTCTTTCTCTTGATCTTGGGAACTTTGGCTTTTCTTGCGGTACCGGTATATAATTCAGTTCAACTTTATCGCCAAAGCCAAATGGAGAATCATGGGGAATCCGCGCCCAAGACGATTCCGGAGGATTTGGATTCGAATGAATCCAGCCCCTAGCATTAGGAAAGGGAGTCATCCGGATTAAGTCATTCTCCGGTTTCTGGCAAAAGATTCATGGAAGGCAAAAAGAAGGGACTCTTGATGCTTGTCGGCATGATCGTCGGAGCTTTTGGTTCCTTGGCGGTGATTTATTTTGTCTACGTCAATTTCATTGGCACGCATGAGGAGTTGCTCGCATATTGGGAGACTTTCGAGCATTTCTTGACGAAACACACGTTTTGGTTGTTCGTCTCGATCGCCGTGTTGCCGGCTTTCATTATTCCGGTGGCTCCACTGCTTACTTTGGCGGGTGTGTGGGGCAAGACCCATGGCGTAGAGGTGGCTTTGGTTTACACAAGCCTCGCGGTGGTCGTCAATCTGACTTGGACCTATTGGTTGGCCTCGGGTCCGGGTCACGATTTCATCAAAAAAATATTGGGTCGTACCAAATACGGTATCCCCACGCCGGATCGTGAAAGTGAATTGGAGTGGGCCTTGATTTTGCGATTGGTTCCCGGAGTGCCCTTCATTTTCACTAATTACGCCTTGGGATTGATCCGCATGCCGTTTAGGCGTTATTTCCTTGTTTCGACGCCTATTTTGATCGTAACCGCAGGAGGGTATGTTTTAACCGTAGCCGGAATGCTTGGCAAGCAATGGGGGGCTTTCCTCTTGGGGCTTTCGATCATTCTGGTGATGATCCTCGTAGGACGCGTGGTATTACGCAAATATGGACGCGACAAGCAGGTTTGAGCCCGACTTGGAGTCCGAGCGGGTCTGGTCGGTCGGTGAATTGAACGGTCGAATCAAGCGCTTGCTTGAAGGAGAGATCGGCAATTGCTGGGTGCGTGGCGAGGTTTCGAACCTACGGCGTCAAGCAAGCGGTCACAATTATTTTTCACTGAAGGATCAGGAAGGGCAAGTGCGGGCGGTGTTGTTTCGTGGTGATGCCTCCCGTCAGGAAACCCTACCGGAAGACGGCGCCCAAGTATTGGTCTTCGGCGAGATTTCGGTCTACGAACCCCAAGGTAGTTACCAAATCATCGTTCGGCACGTCATGTTGGACGGCGCCGGCCAACTACGAGTGGAGTTCGAACGATTGAAGCGCAAGTTGGCCGAGGAGGGTTTGTTCGATGATGACAGGAAGCGTCATATTCCGGACATGCCCCGCCGCATTGCTTTTGTTACTTCCCCGACGGGAGCCGCCGTGAAGGATTTCATCAGCGTCTTGAGGCGCCGAGGATGGCGGGGTGAAGTGATTGTCGTACCATCCAAGGTACAGGGAAACGAGGCTCCCGTCGAGTTGCTGGAAGGATTGCGAATTTCCCTAGAACTGAAAGATTTGGATCTCGTGGTCATTGGGCGCGGCGGCGGAAGCGTGGAAGACTTGTGGGCATTTAACGATGAAACCTTGATTCGCGAGATTGCTGCATGCCCGGTGCCGGTGATTTCCGCGGTTGGGCACCAGATCGATTTCGTTTTATCCGACTTTGCGGCCGACCTGCGCGCGGAGACGCCTTCGGCAGCGGCTGAGATCGTGAGTAATGGCTTCTTGAAAGCGGACGAGCGTTGCCGCCGTTGCGCTGACGGGCTCGACTCAGCGCTTCACCGAGGATTGGATGAACGTCGATCCGAGATGCGTTGGTTGGCTGACAAAATTCGGGCGGCTTCGCCGGCGGCCAAGGTGGAGAACTTAAGTTTGCGGGTAGATGATTTGGGCAATCGTCTCGCCAATTGCTTGCGAGATGCGTCGTCGTTGGCTCGGAAGCGTTTGTCGGCTTGGGAAACCAGATTTGCTTTGGCCGATCCCGGAAACCGTCTGCGCTTGGAGCGAGCTAAGATAGAGGGAGTTGAGAAGCGATTGCGAAACGGCAGCCTCGAGTCCACCTTGCGTCGAGGATTTGCCTTGGTGAGCGACGCGGATGGTCGACCCGTGGCTAGACGCAAAGCCTTGAAGTCGGGCCAGGAGGCCAGGATTCGTTTCTCCGACGGCGAAGTCGAGACGCGTATCCTGGAGTGAAGTCAGCTCCATGACGTTTCTTTGACAATCGTTTTACGAGCTCGTGACGACGCGCGTGGAGAAAAGTGATTTAATGAAACATATTTGAAATCACAACCCGTCTTCAACAGCGCCATGAAGCAAGTTATAGCTATTCTCTTGATTGTTCTTCCCGCCTTGGTCCTCACAAGGAACGAAATAATTCGATCGCTTGCCTAAATGGTATTGGCGGTCATGCTGAATCAACGTGAGAACCAAGCGCTTCATCATTTTTTGGATTCTCCTCGTGGTGACTACCTTGTCCATCGGAGCGGCGGCTTTTTTGTCCCTGCGGCGGGAGGGAGAAACCATTCGGGGTCATGCCGAGGAGGCCCGCAAAGTGGCCGTGGGTTATCAGGAAATGGCGAAATACTCGCAACAAATGGCGGATTACGCGGAGGAGAGGGCGGACTATGCGATGGCTTCGCGGGCCCGCACCATTGCCGACAACATTCACCTGTTGATGACTGAATTGAAGGACGGTCTGATGCAGAGCCTGCAAAGTTTCCCAGACAACGGCATCGTACATGAACTCAACCGCTGGAAAGAGGAAAACGACTTTGTTGACGAAGTGTATTTATGGCAAGGCGCAGGCTCCTCGCAGTTAACTGGCGAGAAGGCAATCACTTCACCTAAACCGGAAAATAACCCCCTGTTCTGCGTAGGGAAGTCCTGGGTTTGGGAAACTCCTGCTCAAAACGATTCTACCTTGGCTCTATCCAAAATTACGAAATTGCCTTTTCAATTGGACGCGGATCAGGAATCCCCGAATTTTGGTATCAATGGAAACCAAACTCAGCGGTTGGATAGTCAGGTCTCTTCCATCGTTCCCAATCCCAATTCCGCGGTGGAAGCTCTAGATCAACTTGACCTGGCGCAGCAGGCAAACGCAAGTGATCAAAAGCTGAGCGTGCAACTGAACAAGCAACAAAAGGAGATCGGCCAACAACTCCAGTCTTTACCCAAGAACAAATCATGGTCTGGCTCCACCTATCTTGCCGATAACTACCGAGGCAACACAGACGCGCGCAAGCAATTGCGGGATGTGGTTCAAAACGACGTTAACATGAATATCCAAAAACAACGCCTAGGCGTGGCTTCGCAAAAAGGGGTGCCTGAAGTCGAGTTTGCCGAAGGATGGGAGTATTTAAACGGGCCCCAGAAGCGATTGTGGGGTTGTTGGTTTCGCCCGGGATCAAATGAAACACGTGGTCTGCAGATCGACACCGATCAACTGGAAAAAAACCTTCGCGCTGCTTTTCCTGAAAACATCGATCAAGACGAATACTTTGTTTTGATGGACGAGGAAGGCGTGGAGGTTTGCTCGGTGGGTGAAGTGTCAATGGAAGGCGATGACGTTTCCCGCGTTGTGCTTGAAGTGGGCGAAGCGTTGCCCGGATGGAATTTATCGGCGATACGTCGCAAACCGCCTTCGATCGCACTGCCTGCAGTGGAGTTGGCCGATGGCGGTTCGTTGGCTTTGGCTGGCGAGGGTTGGTCGGGCTACGTCGTGATCAGTTCGATTATGGCAGCCATTCTGGTGGGATCCACCTTGTTGGGCGGTTCCTTGCTCTTGGTGCAAGTACGCCGAAACTCTCTGGAGGCTGTTCGCAAAACGACTTTCGTGTCCAATGTGTCGCACGAACTGAAGACGCCGCTGACGACCATCCGCATGTACGGTGAAATGCTTGGGGACGGGTTGATCAAGGACGAGTCGAAACGCCGCAACTATCTGGCCACCATTATTGGTGAAAGCCAACGGTTGACGCGTTTGGTCAACAACGTCCTTGATTTCAGTCGTCTGGAACGGGGTGAGAAAAGCTATAACGTGGAGGGCGTGAATTTGGGCGAATGCGTAAAAGAGGTTCTCGATGCCCAGCGTCCAAGATTGACTGGTGAAGGTTTCGAAATCGAGTGGGCTGCACAAGAAGGGGAGTGCTTGGTCGAGGCCGATCGCGACGCCCTTGAGCAAGTGCTTCTCAACCTTATGGACAACGTCGTTAAGTACGCTGCCGAAGGTAAGTTTATTGAAGTGAGGGTGACCTCGAATCGCGATGAGGTTTCCTTTGAGGTTGCCGATCATGGACCAGGCATCCCATCCGGGCAACGTGATCGTGTTTTCGAGACATTCCACCGCGTAGACGATTCCCTGACCGCAAATCAACCTGGTTGTGGTTTGGGTTTGGGTATTGCCCGGAAATTGGTGGAAGGCATGGGTGGCTCCATCTCCTGCGAACAAAACAAGCCACGAGGGGCCCGTTTCCGCGTTGTTTTCCCAAGGAGATCGAAAGTATGAAAAAGAAAATATTGGTGGTCGAGGACGACGAGAACATTCGCACGGGTTTGATCGACGTTTTGGAGTCCGAGGGATTTGAAGCCGAAGCCGCTGCGGACGGCATCATCGCCCTGAAGGTTTTTGAACGCGACCAATTCGACATGGTGCTTCTCGATCTCATGATGCCCGGCAAAAGTGGCTACGACGTGGCCCGGGACATTCGCGCCAGTGGCTCTCAGGTTCCCATCATCATGCTGACTGCAAAGAGCGAGGAGATCGACAAGGTGCTGGGGTTGGAACTTGGAGCCGATGATTACGTCACGAAGCCTTTTGGAGTGCGTGAACTGCTGGCCCGTGTCTCAGCCTTGTTCAGGAGATCCAAGGCGATGGAATCTTCTGCTTCGGAAGAAGATGAGCCAGCGACTTTCCAGCTCGGTCCGGTGGAAGTCGACGCACTCCGCTACGAAGTCAGGGCCCATGGTGAATCACATTCACTCACACCTCGAGAATTGAAGTTGTTGAGGCTTTTTTACGCCCGCCCGGATGAAGCCCTGTCGCGTGACTTTTTACTCAACGAAGCCTGGGGAGTGGATTATTTGGGTACCACCCGCACGCTCGATCAACACATCGCTCAATTGCGTAAGAAAGTGGAGCAAGACCCATCCATCCCCAGTCTCATTGCCACTGTCCATGGCGTTGGGTATCGGTGGATGATCGATGCTGAAAATTGAGGCCTCGCTCCTCGTTGAGGTATTTCAGTCTCGTGAGCCCGGGACAATGTTCAAGCGAACCAGTTTGTCCTTCCTTTTTATCTCGATTGAAGTCTTTTGACCTGCTTTGAGTTCCCCGATTGCATCGGTGTAATCGTAAACGTTTTCAACCTTCTTGCCCGCAAGCTTTATTATTACGTCCCCTCCCTTGAGCCCGGCCTTGTCGGCTGGTCCTCCCTTGGCGACACCTGACAGCAGCACGCCCTTGACGTCGCTTTCGGCATAGTCGGGGATCGTTCCAAGATAGGCCTTGAGGCGCCCCCTGCTTTTATTTTTGGGAGCGGCTGTTGATTTGTAAGGAATTGGCTTATCCCGTTTCAATAATTCCATGGCCGTTCTGGCAAGTAATCGCCCGCAATCGGCGGCCGCTTCATAGTTGATCTTGTCAGCCGTGTCCGTCGGGGAATGATAATCTGAGTGTAGCCCCGTGAAGGCGCTTAAAATTGGTACGCCTCGCGCATAGAACGAGGTGGTGTCTGTCGGCAGGTGACTGTCCTTTTGCGGGTTGAGGTTCAAGCCCACGGGTACGTTGGCTTTCTCTATGATGGGGAGCCAGCCTTCGCCCGAGCCAATCCCGTGCAAGGTAAGCTTTTCCTTGTAGCGCCCAACCATGTCCAAGTTCAGGTAGGCAATGAGAGGAAGAGATGCATTGGCGTCATGGGCGCGAACCTGCTTTTCCAGTTCTCTGGCATAGTGACCTGAGCCGACCAACCCGATTTCCTCTCCCGACCATGCCGCGAACAACAGGTCGAAGTTCATCTTGAGGAGACCTCGTTTCTTCAAGTCGGCGAGGTATTGAGCGATTTCCAACAAGACTGCGATTCCCGATGCATTGTCGTCGGCTCCCGGATGTATTTTATTTTTGTTCTTCTTTGCCCGAGAACCCGTTTCCCCCTTGCCGACGTGATCGACGTGAGCGCCGATCACGAGGAAATACTTGGTTGGCTTCTGCCCTGCCCGCAGCCAACCAAGCACATTCTGTCCCGTACCCTTTTCACGAACGACGTCGATCTTTCCTTCAAGCGAAACGCCTTTCAGCGGGAAGCCCATCATGGGCTCGCCTTTATCCAAGGCATCGTGGGTTTTGTTGAGGTCCTTGTTCGCCGTCGCAAAGAGTTCTGCGGCAACTTTGTCAGAAACGGAAACTGCGGCAAGAGAGATACCTGCCGCGGAATCGGAGAAGAAACGCACCAATTCCTTGCGTTCCTTCGCATTCGGCCCCGTCACGAACATTATGCCTGCTGCGCCTAGATCGCGGGCGATCGCCGCTTTTTTTCTTAGGGCTGCGTGATGCCATAATTGGTCGCGGCGTTTCTTTTCCCACCCGTTGGGCAGATAACGGAGGACCATCACCCATTTGTCTTTGACGTCCAGATGTACGTAGGAATCATATTCGGGCCAGTCTTTGCTTTTCGGGGTGCGTAGCCCGTAACCGGCAAAGACCAATTCCTTGCCATCGATTTCGCCCGATTGCGAAAAAGTGATGGGCCGCCAATCCTTGTCTATTGCGTAAGGCGAAGATGTTCCCTTTGGAGATTGAAGAGAATTTTTCTCTCCCAGTTTCACACCTTTGGTGAAAGGAAACGGCTGGAACCAATCACTGTCTTTTCCCGCGGGCAGCAGGCCGAATTCTAAAAAATGATCCGCTACGTAACGGGTGGCTTTACGTGCCCCGTCCGTGCCAGTGAAACGCCCCGCCAGTTCCGCTGAGGCAAGATATTCAACGTGTTGTCGGGCGTCTTCCGCCTCGATGGCAACGACTGAATTGCCTTGGTTTTCGGCATCTGGTTTCTCGCTGGCTTTTTCGCGAGGAACCAGGTTCGACTCACGGAGCAAATCAAGAGCAGCTGTGTGATCCCATCTCGCCAAGTATATTTGCGACTGCTTGACCGAGCCCCGATTGCTTGTCCATGCCAGGGATTTGCCGTCGGGAGAAAAGCAAGGCAGGCCGTCGAAACCATCAGTGTAGGTAACGCGAACGGGTTCTTTTTTTCCATCGGCGTCCACCAGGTAGAGCTCGAAATTTTGAAAACCTTGGGAGTTGGTCGAGAAAATAAGATATTTTCCCGAGGGATGGAAGTAGGGTGCCCAGGACATTTTGCCCATGTGAGTTAACTGCTTCTGGCCTGAACCATCCAGGTTCATGGTGAAGATTTCCGCTTGGTGTCCGTTTTCCGAGAATCGTCGCCAGCAAATCTTTGCCCCGTCGGAGCTAAAGAAAGGCCCTCCATCGTACCCTGGTGTATTTGTGAGTTGCCGCAACTTGGAACCATCTGCGTCCATCAGATAAATGTCCGAAAAATAGGATTTGTCGCGCTCGAAAATCTTCTGCTCTTTTCCGGAAAGTTGGCTTTCATAGGCTCGCCGGTTAGATGCGAAGACCACGAGTTTGCCATCGTGCGAGTAGCAGCCTTCGGCATCGTAACCACGGGCCTTGGTCAGATTGCGGAGCTTGCCGGTCTTCAAATCCTTCTCGAAGACATCGTACCATTCGTCGTAATCCCATGAATATTTGCGCGCTTTGCCAGATTCTCGGAATTCCAATTCTAATTTCTGCTTTGCCTTGGCCTCGGGATCCTCGTGGCTTGATGCGAACAACACCTTGTTTCCATCAGGATGGATCCAGGAGCAGGTTGTCTTGCCGGTCCCCGTGGACACCAATGCGTTGTCGCCCGTCTCGAGATTCAGCAAATAAATTTGGTAGAATGGATTGTCGTCCAAGCGCTCCGACTGGTAAATGAGCTTTTTGCCATCAGTCGAAAAGTAACCTTCGCCGCTACGCTTTCCTGCAAAAGTCAACTTGCGCGTCCTGGCGAGTAACCGAGCCTCGTTTTCTTTGGCGTTTTCCGAGGAAAGCGCTTCCTTGGCATTGTCTTCCACTGACGAGATGAGGGGCAATGTCATGAAAGCCATGACTGGCAAGAAGATGGACGAATGCCAATATCGTGGATGCATCATCGGGATACTTCATGACAGGGTGAATGTAGCAGAGTGTTTTTCATAGAACCGTGAATTGTTAATGTGAAGGCAACGACGGGCAAGCAGGTTTGCGATCAATGTCGCATTTCACTGATCGAACCTTCCGATCCTCCACAAGGCGCAGAGGTCCATGGTCAGGGCGACACTTATGTGGAGTGTGGCCCCCATCCAGATGGATCGTGTCTTCAGGCTCATGAAACCCAAGACGACACCCGCCACGATGGCGGCAAATGTCTCGGGCATGGGTTTGCCAAAATGGATCATGCAGTAGGGCACCATCATGACAAAGATAGCGTAGGCGCCAAAGCGACGTTTCACGCCGTGCAGCAAATACCCGCGAAAGAAAAACTCCAAACCGACGAACTGGAGAAAATAAGCGGCCTCCCAAATCCAGAAACGAGGCCACAATGATTCCTCTCCAGTTAGGCGGTAAAAAGGATAGGTGGCTTGGAAGCTTTCCGTCTTGGAGACCATCAGCACGATCGGAACCATGATGGCGAGCATGGCCAGGTACAAGCTCCAGAGGTTGGCGAAACCGCGTGCCTTGAGGCCATAATCGGTGAGTGATTGACGAAAAAAGAAAAGGATTTGAACCACCGGAACCACGAGATAGAGCAGGGTTTGTCCCAAGGCCCAGTACAGAAGATAGGATAGCTGCAGATTTGACTCTTGGAATAAGGTGGCAGCCAAGTCAGGGGCGATGGAACGCATCCACTGGACTATTGAGACAAAGACGTCACCCGCCAGCAGGTAGTGCTGCAAGGTGAGCAGCACGGCGACGGAGATTAGGATGGTGATGGTTCTCGCGTCGACTTTCGAACCTTCGGGGGAATCCAGAAATTTCGTTCGTTCGTTTTCTGCCTCCGTCAATGGGTCCGCAATGAATGTCGCGATGCCACTCCACCAACTGGCTTCAGGTTCATTTTCGTCGCAGGATTTCACTCTTCTTAGGAATCTCGCTATCGAGAATGGCGCAAGCGCGAACGAGTTGCGACGCCCTATTGCTCCTGGTCGACAAACCCCGCAATGTTAAATCTGTTCACCGATATTGGCGGAAAAGTAAAAGCACCCCCCTGTCTCGGCGCCTGTCCAGGTAACCTTGCGATGCAAACCGTTTTTACAAAGCGTAATCAAGTGCAAGTCGCGCACGATGCCACCGCTCGATATAGTCTGGTAGGCCTTTTCGAGGAGGTGTTTTTCCGAGGTATGAAAGAAATCGAAAAAAGGAATTTTCGTTAGTTCATCGCGTTCCCAACCGAGTTTGCTCCAATCACCGGAAATGGCTTGGATGAAGGGAACCTTATTGTCATCTATCCCGATCATGCCGTGAAAATCCGAAGATGCCCAAATCGCCTCCAGTTTGCCGCGTTCCTCTTCATAGGATCTCCAGGGGCTCGCCGTGCTGTTTCGCTTTCGTAGATTTCTCGGCGTGGAGCCGATGCGTTTCTTGAAAGCTCGGTAAAAGTACTGGAGATCTTCGAAACCCGATTCCTCGGCGATTTCGGCAATGCTCTTGCGAGTGTCAGAAAGCAAAATCGCGGCGTGTCGGATACGCTTCCTGATCAGATCTTCCATTGGGCTGACCTCGAAACACTTCTTGTAGAGGAAGGCGAAGCGATTTGTGCTGAGATTGCAGAGTTTTGCCATGGCAGGAACTCCCCATGGTTGATCCAGTTGGTCGTGCACTATGGTGCGAACCTCTTGCAATTTTTCTTGTGGATCCAATGACTCATTTCCGTTTTTCTTGGTCTGTGCATTTGACCAATGACGCGACAATTTGATCAATAATTCTTGTAGTCCGAGCGAAACGATCATTTCCCAGCGATTTGCCTTACGATCATGTTCCAGGGCGATCTTCTGCAGCAATGGGGATACGAAGTGGGTGCTGGCAGGTCGAAAAATCTGGTCGATTGGCAAGCCCAATGCATTGATCAGCAATTGTATTCCAGAGCCATCGAAGACGCACCAGTCGGAATCCCAAGTATTATCCTCCCCATGAAATTCTTGAGAGTGACTGCTCGCATGGATTAGACAGTCGCCGGGGTAGGCCTTGCATTGCTTGCCCTGAAGCTCAACTGCTACGTTGGATAGAAAGTGGTTGAAGGTAAATGCGCCATATGCCTTGGGGCGACTTGGCGCTTTGCCGGCAGTATCATTTGTGGCGCACTCGATGACCTTTGCTTGCGGCGGGGTTTTTAGCATGGGAGTACTTCGAAGAAGGGTTGTTTGGGAATGAGGCAGTAGAATAGGACAAAAAGACAAAGGTTTCTTTTATTACATGCAATGCTAATTTATGATAAGGTTTCAAACCATTGAATTTATCGCATTAATCTTAGAAAAAGAACTTCATCGCAATCCTCTGTTTTGTCTTAATCCCCCAGGAAAGAATGGCAGTAGAAGACAAATTTCCACTTTTGATTAAATCATCGGCAAATTCGTTAATCCCTCGCCAATCAAACAGGTATGATAAAAGTCAATAAGTCCAAAAAAGAATCAAAATCTTTCACCACGCGCATTCCGCTCGATACTTGGAGGAAAGTGGAGAAGTACAGGCAGTACGGCAACTGGAAGACGAACCAGTTGATGAACCATGCGCTGCATGCTTTTTTCGAGATCGTCGAGTCACGAGCCAAACAACCGGACGTTCCCTTGATTTGTGAAACCGTACGCGACTTGCGCCAACGCACGGAGCATCGCCCAGGCTAATTAATTTTTTCGAGAGCATGAAACTCCCAAGGCTTGGTTTAGAGATTTAAGAAAATCAACGAACCTTGTTTTTGGGCAGAAGTTTTCCCGCCTTGTGCCTCATGGATGTTCTTAGAGCTGCGAGGAATGCAGGCAAATCGGGCTCCCGTGATTTGTCCGCTGTCAATTCATGTACGGACCTAATGATTCGCCTGACGAACTCGTTGATGGAAATACCGGTATGTTTTGTCAAATCGATCAAGCGATCATGGTCCTCTTTATCTAAGCGTACGGTCACCGCCTTCACCACCCTATTGGCTTCTACTTTCTTCATGCTTATGGCGATAATAAGTTAATCCTCTTCAAAACATGTATCCACCAGAGGAACCATTTGAATTTATAAATTCAAATAAGAGATTATCTGCGAGAAAAAAACACTCTTTGGCTTGATTTCCTTTGATTTTCCTACATTTTGCCGTCATATGCCGTCATATTTGCTAGAAAACCTAGTCCATCAAACGAGAAACCAGTAATCCTAGAGAAAGGAGTTTTACCATATGAGTGCCCGCCCAAGTACTAAGAAGAAAGTAGAAGCCAAGTCGTTTACCACCCGAATCTCCATGGAAACCTGGAACAGGGTGGAGAACTACAAAAAATATGGGAATTGGAATACCAATCAGTTGATGAACCATGCGCTGAATGCTTTTTTCGAGATAATCGAGTCGCCGAAGAAAAATCCTGAATTGCCATTGATTTGCGAAACCTTGCGGGATTTGTCCCGGAAGGAGCGGCAACGCTTCAAGTAACCCTCGGCCAACGCATCTGGTTTTTGGGAGTTTATTCCTTTCCTCCTCCCCAAGGATGGAATGGGTTGGGATAGGTTAGGCACTACATCCATCGAACCAGTTTTTTTCTCTGTGAATTCATGATGTAATTCCATGGAAATAGTGGGCGTTAAGCATTGTGTACGGCAGGTGTAGTTTGTTGCCAAAGAACTTCCTTTTTATCATTTCCAACCAAGTGTATGTCGCTTTCCGGCGTTCCTCCTGCCAACTCACAAGGATCGCCTTAAACTCTTTTGAACCACATACGGTATAATAAAGTACATTCGAATAAAACATATACGGCAAGTAAAAATACATCTTTTAATTTTAGTCGTGCCTGTACAACCAATGAAAAGACTTTTCGTTTTCAAGAATACCGAACCGTGTTCTTTATGAAACCCGTTCAAGAAAAGGTAATTAGAAAAACGAATCGGATGACTGCCTCATGATCTAACACATGGGTCATGATTTGCCGTTGCCGACTTGTAATGGGTCAATGAATGGCAACGCAGGCATACCTGCCCATTCAGACCCAACCCGAGATTTCGATAAGCGGGACGATGTATTTATCCGAGGGATCAATTCTTTCCGAACTCGCAGGATGCTAGAAAATTCAGAAGGGAGTTACGGTGAGACGGCCAAACCGTTGACGCGTTGAACCAAAGAAATAAAATTTCGACCACTTCAAGCATGGCGATCGGTTTGACCCGATCTTGCTTTTTGGGATGCTTCAGGCTGCGTCAGGATCCGAGCACTTGGGGCCTTTGAGCGCTTCCTTGGAACCAACCAACACGGGAAAGTTCTCAGCGGTGGCATTTAGGTCTGTCCACTCTTGCATTTCGTCCGGTACATCCATGTCCGCAAAAATTGCCTCCACCGGGCATTCGTCCACACATGCATTGCAGTCGATGCAGGTTTCGGGGTTGATATAGAGACGATCAGGTGTTTCGTGGAAGGCATCGACGGGGCACACTTCGACACAATCGGTGTATTTGCAGTCCACGCATTTTTCTGTGACGACATAAGTCATGGCAAGATTCTAGGTTGCTGGTTTGTTTGTATAACTTTAACGCACAGATTCATGGGGTATTTCTGAAAAAGCTCAAACCAAAATTGTCGTCAGCATCAGCTCAACCAATCAACCGTGCCCGCGCCTTGAGAATTTTGCGGTTCGATTCGACCTTTTTCTGCGTTGATGAATGGCGGGCGTTTTTTTGTCGGACACTTCGAGTGACGCTCTTCGGGGAAAAACCAGTTAATCTGAAAACTTACCTTTAGCGGGGTGGCGACAGAACGCTGACTTTCAGTTTTGATCCCGAACTGGAACTTAAAAGGAAAACAGTACCTGATCTTTTAGACAAAAAGCGTTTACTGGAATGAGCGACGATCCAATCATCGTTTTTTTTGAGCGAAACCTTGAAGCGAGTGAAGTCTTCTCCGGGTTGTTGCATCCGAAAAGGGGACATGCCCCCTGCGGGCAAATTCTTTTTTGCGCCGTTGACTTCCACCAAAGTGCTTTTGCGGGTAAGGTTGACGACGACGCCTGCCCCGGCGGTTTGGGCAGCCAGTGTACG
>JGI24923J38494_100950_pt1 | contig 36746 bp, 53 predicted proteins | sample LinPFosplate11_FD_38494 | JGI IMG/M metagenome (IMG submission 38494) | reverse complement strand
CGAGCTCGGTACCCGGGGATCCCACATTTTTTCCTTATAAAATTTTTTATAATTATCATCTTCTATTTCAAATTCTGATATCCAATCAGTAGTCAATTCCATTATACTAATAAAAAATTAAATTATATATGATATAACTTAATTATCCTAAAGCAGGAAAATCATCATCTGCCAATTTAAACGTTTTGGGTGGAGGAGTTTTTGGTCTTGTTTCGCGTCTAAATGCCGAACGATAATTATTATTATATCGTCCTCGATTATTGCCTCGCTCATACCCTCTCTCATTGCCTCGCTCATACCCTCTCTCATTGCCTCGCTCATACCCTCTCTCATTTCTTCTTTTTCTGAATGAATTAGTATCACCACTATCATTATTATTGTTATAATTATCGTTATCATTTATACGACCACGACTTCCATCTTTGAATGTATTGATTTTAGTATTCTCTGAAGATTCTAATTGAGTCCATCTGCTTCCTCTCGGAAAGGGTCCATCTAATTCATTTATTCTAGCATGTGTGATTTTAAAAAGAAAAGGATTTTTTTCTTCCTTGTTTTCCTGTAAAGTAGCAAATCGATTCGTAGAACAATCGTCAGTCATATATTATATTATAATATCTGAATTATATTGTTTAAGTGGATTTTATTTTCTAATTGACTTAAAGATATTGGGAACATGTATATCGGGTATTACCCTATTCTCCTCACAGCTATCTTTTTTAAAAATAATAAATCCACTTACTAGGCTCTAAAATATATATTTACAGGAGAATGCATAAAAAATTGAAACTTAATAAACTTTCTTTTATTATTTAAAGTTTAATAATGACACCACAACAACAACCAAGTATTTGTATCCCTAGATTGGCAGATGATGCCATGAATAAAGCTTTTATTCAAAAAGTATTTGATAGATATAATTGGGGATGTATATCACGCGTTGATATAGTTAATAAAAATGGAAAACCCCGAGCATTTATCCATTTCAAATATTGGAATGATACAGAACAAATTTCAGCCATTAGACAACGATTCTTAAATGGTGAGACAGTTAATATAATTTATCAAAAACCTTGGTTTTGGAAATGCAGCGCCAGTAGAATACCGAAACCTTAATAGCATTCTATTAAATAAATAATAGTTCAATTAAATTTTTTATTTATATCTACAATCAAGTAACCACAAAAATTCTTTTACATCTTTATACTCTTTTTTACGTTTATAAGATGCTATTCCTTGAAATTTATGATAGGTTTTATGCTCTACCGGAATCTTAGTTATTTTTCCATATTTTGCTAGAATTTTTTCTAACTCGTCTAAAGGAATAATACCGCCGCTATTATAGGAGAGTAGAATGAATTTTGAGCGTGTATTTTTTATTAAATCTTCAAATGCTGTTTTTGCATGAGTAAAGCTATTATATGCTGATTTATACCAATTTTTTGGCTGTCCTCTATTTGTAGGTGGAATAGCTTCTGTTGTTTTCCAATCATTGATTACATCCAACATAAAAAAATAAATAGAATATGGGTGTTTATTGTATGGTGGGTCATAATATACTAAGTCCACTTCAGGGATTTTCTTTACCCATTCATTTGTATCCATCCTAGATATAAATGCATTGCAAGGATGTGGTGAAAAAATCGGTTCACTTAATTTAATAGGCGTTGTGATTCTAGTAATATCTATTTCTTTTTTACCACCAAACTTTCCTACCCCATTTTCATCTTTGTAAAATGCTGAGAATTGACCATTTGTATTATTATGAATAGAGGATTCTACTAGTAAAGGAGCTAGAAGATAAGGACGCTCTTTTTCTGGTAATGATTTTATGAATGAACGATATCTGTCAATTAATTTACCATTTTTTTCAGTATAATATACTCGTTGACCATGATGAGTATTTCCCGTAGGTGCCCAATGCAATTGAACCCATTTGTCATATTGCATAGTATCATTGCTATAAGCAAATTCATTTGCTCTTTTAATATTTTTTTTTATTTTGTCAAGCTTTTTATTAGAAGGAGTTGACAAATAACACTTATTTAATGTTTCAGAATAACCTGCTATATCATTTACATGGAGAGAACTAGCTTTGGTTTTAAATAAACGCGCAATTATACCGGAACCAGAAAATCCATCAGCCAAAACCAAATCTTTATTTAATTCTTTTTTAACATTATCTACAATCTCACCTATCATGGTAACGAATTTTCTTTTGTTGCCCATATAAGTAATTATTTGCTTTTTTAAATAATCATTATTCATTAAACTAACAAAGAATAAAAAATTTAAAGATTAAACACAACAAACTATTTATTTAAAAGTTTTTGATATTAATATTACGTGGAAGTTTTATATTAATATGCTCTCGTCCTTTATATATTGAACACTTCTCTAAATTAATAAATCCCTTATTGGAATCATAGTGAATATCATGTTTTTTTATAAATATTCCTGGTAGATATTCATGTTTTTTTTTGTTAATATCAGCTGTGTTGATAATAGAGTTGTGTTTATAATAATCACGGCGTGCTTTGGTATTGGTAGAACAAGGAATTTGGTCTGTAATACTAATAATATAACTAATGGATGCGATTTTAAGCTGCTTGTTCTTAATTTTATGAACAACAGATAAGTGCTTATCCAGGTGTGCTTTTTGCGCAAAACCTCGTTCACAATGATTACATTGGTAAGGTCTATCTACTTCATCAACATGTTTGGCATTTATATGATTTATCAATTGAATTTTTGAATTTCCTGTCTCATAATTACAGTGTGTGCATTTATGTAACACTTTCTTGGTTTTGCGATTTGAACGATAATAATTAGTACTTGGGTTTGGCATAGATTGTAGTTTATATCCTTAACTACGAGGAATATAAAATATTCAATTTTTTCTTATAATGACTTAGTTATCAATATAATTGACAATCTACCGCTGTTTGTTTTATCTGTCTATTATGGATATATTCGTAATAATTAACTATAATTTTTTTCTCACATAACAATCGTATAATATTATTAATAATTAATGCTTTATCATCATTAGTAAATGTACTATCTCCATCATGAAGCATTAATGGTCCTCTGCTATTACATTTTACCCATTTCTTTTTACAATCCGAATATCGTTGAAATACTGTAATATGACCACATTTATTTTGATCAAAATTAATTTTTTTTTTATTAAAATAAAATTCATTTTTATTAAAATTCTTATACTTATATCTGATAGTAATAAAGGGGCGATGGAAATTATCTACACCAATCATTATTGGATGCGTTAAATCCTTGGCTCTGATACCATCAATATAATCTGTGCAACCTACATAACTACGCTTACAAGGTAAAACCGGCAGTAGTTTTATTAATTTTTCAGGAAAAAAAGTATCTTTGAAATATAAATATACATCGTTTTTTTTCCATTCTTGCAAATAATCAGATAATATTGATTTTTTGACATTTAGTTCTTTCTGGAGATATATATTATCATTTAATTCTTTATTGCATAATTTAATATTATACAAATCGCTTACATTTAAATATGTTTCTAAGTTTTTTCCAATCAGATATGGAATAATATCTGGTATTTTTTTTGGATATATATAATAATAAATGTTAGATAAAATATTTGTTAGCATATTAGGTATAATATTTCATATTTAAATTTATTTAAGCTTTATTTCAATAGAATAAATATCAGTGTTATTGACACTGATATTAAAAAAATTGAAAAATTTTTTTCATAAGATATATAAATTATTCAACTCATTCTTAGTCCGAACTTTAGTTCAAACTCAAACTCAAACTCAAACTCAAGCAAAATATGTCGTTAAGCAAACCATTAAACTCTAGAGTATTAAATACTGCCCAAGTCGCCGCCATGGCTGGTGATGTCGCTAAGGGTGTTAGCATCTGCATCCCTCGTGTTTTCGCCAATATCAGTGCAAATCGTATTAGGCATGTCTTCAAATCCCTTAACTGGGGTCACATCGAGCGTATTGACATGGTGAAAGGAGGCGGGACACAACGTGCATTTGTGCATTTTAAGCCGGGCAGATTTACCAACACAGCAGTGCTAACCGCGCTTTGTGAAGGAAAACCTGTCAAGGTTGTCTACGATGATCCATGGTATTGGATGCTATCGCTGAGCCGCAGTGTTAAGCCCACTGAAGCTCCAGAGCGTCCAAAACAGTTCAAAGTGGAAATTGGGAAGGAAAAGCGTGCTCCGGGCAAACGCAAACTTACTCTCGATTTGACAACTGTCTCCAAGCAACCAGTCACGTTTAACAATGATCCTATTGCATCTCGAATTGCAGCTGGTGTGTCAGGCCAGGAAATGACCAATCATGAGGGACGGAACGAAGGTGAAATCGTAGAAACCACCAACTAATTACATAGACCGAAATGCCGCGAGGTCCTAAACAAGACCAAAAAAGGCCAGACCACTAGTTGGTTGAAATGGCAGTGGAGACACCGAAGAGAAGGGAATATGGAGGGAAGGGTGTCACAGTTACTAGCGAGAGAGGGGCAGTAACACTTAAGTCGCTTACAGCAAATACACAACTAAAGAATACATGCGACTTGTTTGGAGAATAGGGGATGACCAATCCAACACTGTAGCTCAACGGTAGAGCATCTGTTTCATACGCAGGAAGTAGCTGGTTCGACTCCAGTCAGTGTTACTTACTCGTTTAGCTCAGTTGGCAGAGCATCGGTCTTATTAACCGAGGGTCATGGGTTCAAACCCCATAATGAGTAAAGTCCTCAATAAGACGTAAAACTATTGGAAGGATTAATAGTGGCACATCATAACTTTGGGAAGCGTTATGAGACTATTTCTTATCATAGCATGGTGCATTATAGAGGTTCAATTCCTCTTTATGATTACTCTTTGGGGATGAGGGTTCATCCTCCATTATATATTAGTAAGGTCAAATAATAAAAGAGAGCAACTCTTACCTGAAGAAACAACGTAGTAGATTTGGTATATAATGGTCGAGTGTGTGGTGTAATGGCGAAAAGAAAAGCCCAACCCGCTGCGATAGAAAATATAATCATGTAAAACCAAGTCCATGAAAGTAAGATAGTGGGTGGTGAAATATTTTTAATTAACCATAGCCGGTGTGAGTAGCCCTAATTGCGGGGGCAAAGTTGAGGTTCAACTCCTCTTTATGGTGTTATGTCCTGAGCAAGATATGAACTGCTTTTTTTATTATATATTTATATATATGGATTTGAAAACTGGCGATTTATTACTTTTTAATGACCATAGTAGTGGTTTTTTTGGTGGTTTTACTTCTATGATTAAATGGGGAACTCATAGTAATTACTCCCATATTGCAATGATATTGAAGGATCCATCTTTCATTCATCCATGTTTGAAAGGCACTTTTGTATGGGAATCTAGTTGGGAAGGTAAACCAGATCCACAAGATGGAAAGATAAAATTGGGTGTGCAAATTACACCATTGCAAGAAATCATAGATGCATATCCTGCAAAAGGTATATTTGTGCGTAGGGTAGAATGTGATACTTCTTTATTCTCTCCAGAGAACCTTGGAAAGGTTCATAAAGTTGTCTATGATAAGCCATATGACATAGTTCCGACAGATTGGATAGGTGCTTTATTTAGAAAGGATTTATCTCCTCAAAAAACCAGTCGTTTTTGGTGTTCTGCATTGGTTGGATATATATATACAAAATGTGGACTTTTAGAATCTGCTACTGATTGGAGTATACTTAGACCTAGTGATTTTTCATTAGCTGGGGAAAACTTGAAATTTTGTGAAGGAGTAAAATTAAATAATTCTGAATCTAAATTAAGTATTTAAAATTAATGTCCAAATATGATATATGACAGTGGTTTATGAAGATAGTGAATTGGTAATTAAAAAGAAAAATAAAAAAGAATTTATCTTTTTAATCAAAAAATGGGATGGTGAGTATAAGAAATTTTGGGTTAATTTTCCCTTTTCTTTAATAAAGATTATTTCTACAAAAAAAGATGAAGGTCAAAAGGAATATACTATGCATATAAATAAGGCAGAAATGTTGGATGATTTAATTAAACGACATAAAAATCTATCTTATATTGATTGCTTAACAATGCTATATGATATTGGAAACCAACTACAATCTTTAGAAATGTTTAATATGGGAATGCCTTTTTTGAAACTTAGTGATATTATGGTAGTTAATGATAGACATTTTTTTATAGTTAATACTTCACGTGTTTTACCTATTAGTAATGACCGGATTACTATTAATACGCCTTATAAAAGGACACCATTTTTCTCTCCAGAACTGCAAAATTTAAATGGGATTCCGGCAAAATTAAATTGGAAAACATCTTATTATAGTTTAGCTAGTTTGGTTGTTTATTGTTTAACTGGTGAACATATTTTGGGAAATAAACTATCTTCTGGAGAGATTATGGATAAATTATATGAAACAAAATTATTTTGGGCATTACAACGTTGTCTTGTGGTAGATCCCGAAGATAGATATTATTTGATTATTTAATTTCTAGAGGTAGTGTATAGAATGTCATTAGCAGTATTAGCAAAAAAAACAAAAGCAAAACAACGTGTGCGAACTAGAGGTAACTTTATTTTAAATATGACTGGTCGTGGTAATGTTTTAGGATTAAGTGCCAAAATGAGTAGAGGTAATTGCAAAGGATTAACCAATTGTGCTGGTAAAAGAGCCGCATGCTGTGCCGGTACACCAGCACCTCAATGTTGCACATTTAAACATGGAGGTAAACCTGCCCCTCAAATGGGTTATGGTATCTATTTGAATCGTAAATCGAAAGGCGCATATCATCCAGGTGGTGGACCTCAGTGTTGCACGAAACCTAATGCAACTACAGGTAAAATTGTATATAAACAACCAGCAAATATTAGTGCTAGTGTGATTACAACACAAAAACGAGATGCTGTTCTTGCTTGTAACAGTGATGTTCTAGTTGGTGTATGCGGATGTAATGTACCAATATGTCAACACAAAGATGAGAATAATAATATGATAGTTGGCCAAGGTTCAGGAATTCCAGGATCCGAATTAAAAACTGGTTATAATTCTCCACCTGGTACTCAATTTGGTTCATTCACACCATTAAATATTCCAACATCAAATGGTTCTTTAGAATTAAGTTGGGCAGAATTTAGTGCTAATATTACTGATCCTGTGGTATTTACAATTTCATTAAATGATTTATTTGCCATACAATTACCCGTTGATAATGGTGATGCTGAATTTACTATAAGTTTTGTTGATTGTGAAACACAAAGTTACCAAACATTTAATACACGCGATGCTTTATATAAAGATAATAATACTAATGGTATGGGAGGATTGACCCCGGCTGGTATTGCTACAGTATTTTTATGGGCAAATCCAGCTGCTACACAGTTAACCGGTCTAGGTCCAGCGCTTATAGTACCCAGAGATAGTGGTGGTAATTATGTACCATGGCATAGCATGGAAGCATGGTGGGAAGCTCGACTTGGAAAAACATTAAAAGTTTTTGTAACACCAAATGAGAGTGGTAAATTACCCTACTCTTTGGATGAAATATGTTGTTTTTGTCGTTGCCCTGTAAAGAAAAATATATGTGGTTGTCGAGCCACTGATTTAGTGCGCTATACCAGAATCAATCATAACTGGTATACTTCAACTAAAGCTGTGCCACAAAACCGTATTGCAAGTGAACAAATTGCACGCGTTAGAGCTAGTATTAATTGCACAAATCCTAAGCATAAAGATATTTATATTACATTAACTGGGACAGGTCCTGTTGGAACTGCTTTATCTTTCGATGGCTGCTGTGGAAATCAATGCTTAATTTCTGGTCACATATATACTTTTCATATTCTTAATATGACAGGTTCAAGTGGCACTCCAATCCAAATTATATGGTGTAATGGAGAAGCCGGATCTGGTGGTCTTAATGAGATTCACAATATTGCAGTTGCAGGTACTACAGTATTCACCACTAAGGTGCCTAATGTAATATGTAATACTACTCCAATAACTGGAGCTGGATTACAAACTGGACAAGCTAATCAAGTGGCAATATTCCGTAGTGCAGGGGCAAATACTCTATTTCTAGATTATTGTCAGAAAGCATTCAAAAAACCGCAAATGTTGGGGTCTTGTAATGGTCGATAAAAATTGATTATAAACCTATTAAAGTAATAGTATTATAATCCTATAATGCCTTCTTATCTTTTGAAACTTAAGATTACCAATGAATCTGTTCGTTCTAAATATGAAGCTGCAATTGCTAAAATGGAGACCGATGAATATAAGAAAAATCCACACAAAGATTCTGGTTTTGATTTATTTATCCCTATGAATCCTCCTTTTACAGAAGGGGGAAAGGGGCAATGGGTAGGTATCAGTTGCACCAGATTAGTTGACTTGGGTATTCAATGTGCCGCTTATAAAGTGTATGATTTGAATGACATAGATGCTCCTCAGGATCCTCAACCCTTCTATGTATATCCTCGTTCCTCTATTTCTAAAACTTCTTTTCGGTTGGCTAATAATGTTGGTATTATTGACTCTGGTTACAGAGGTAATCTTAAAGCTGCGCTTGATAATATAGGCCATACAACATCCCATTTAATACCATTTACAAGATTATTACAAATATGCATGCCTGATTTATCACCATTTAAAGTAGTGATTGTGGACTCACTAGATGATACAACTAGAGGTGCCGGTGGATTTGGCTCAACTGGTAATTAATAAGTTAATATATATGCATCGCATTTACGGATAAATTGTATATTCATTGATGTGTTGCCTTTTAATTGTCTCTTACATCTAGGACATAAGTGAACAATAAACTTAAATAATTTTAAGTATCTCGTTTTTGTTTTATAATTTATTGTCCTGCTAGTAATCTCACCACATTCGTAACAACCTTGGAGCCAGCCGCGCTCAGGAAGGTGAGTATCACTAAACATATAGACATTGCGGGTAATCTTCATATATATATGTAGGATTTCTAAAATACAATTTTAGCATTATTTATATGTATTTTGAACCGGGTTTTCAAATATTTATATATATATGGGTGCCTTTTTCTTAGTGCTCTTTTTTCAGTAAAGATTTCAGTTATTTCCAATATTAAATGTGGTGTTGTCTGTTTTCGAGAGCGTAATCGCATTATAAGATATAATATTAATTTAGGTGTTTAATATTATATTGTTTTCACAATTATTGATTAGCGTCTACGTCTACGACGTTTTCCACCACTTTTTTTGGTTTGTTTTGCTTGTTTTTTAGCATTTGGTCCTGTTGGAAAAGATGCACCAAAATTGACATGAGCAGCGGAATCAGTGAACTTACTCTCTCCGCCTAAACTCCTAACAACTTGTTGACTACCAGGATATCTTGATTTCACTAACAAACCACCACCGCGTCTTCGGCGACCACGACTGCGACTTCTGCGACCACGACTGCGACTTCGGCGACCACGACTGCGACTTCTGCGACCACGACTGCGACTTCTGCGACCACGACTGCGACTTCTGCGACCACGACTGCGACTTCTGCGACCACGACTGCGACTTCTGCGACCACGACTGCGGCTGCGACCACCAAGACGTCGTTTAAGAACTGGTCTTAATCCCATTTTTAATCCCTTAATACCTATTTTGTCAATACGTCGCGCAATTTTGCTGGCATCTTTTGATACTCGTCTTAGTGTTTTTTTTAATCTTCCAAGTGAGTTTCTAATTAATTTAGCTCCGCGTCCTCTGATTCTGCGTTTAGTTCTGCGTCTGGTTCCACGTCTAGTTCTTCCTCTTGCCATTATATATTAAATGAATATAATATTTTGACGCATGAATTATGAAAATATCAAAATGATTACTAAATAAAGTATTAAGTATTTGAAATACTTTATTTTAATTTGCACCTTCCGGTAATCGAAACCGGGGCTCCTCCTTGGAAGGGAGAAATGTTACCACTACACCAAAGGTGCAGTTAATTTTATCTAGTTTTGACTTCTATAAGATTTTCATCTTCCTTGTCAGATCTCCGGCAAGTGTGAATTGAACACACGACCAATTGATCTACAGTCAATCGCTCTACCAACTGAGCTATCGCCGGCTAAATATTTTCTATCTCCTCCTTTTCGCTGCCAAAAGATTCTGAACTTTCCCAGTAGTCAATTGTCTTTCCAATCGTCCGCCTATCAGGGTGGCCACCCAGAAACCTAAATATAAAGAAGATATCGCTGTGATCCTTCGATAGGGCTCTTCACCATCTATTATATTCGATTTCTTATTACCAATTAGTTAATATATTTGCTGTATTTTGGCATTTACTGGAATCGTTATATTTTCGATAAGATTATGGGATATTGCTGTATGATTCCACACATATATACATATATTACTCTCTTTAAGTCATCCTTATATATTTTCTTATCCAATACTTATTTAAATATGCACTATTATTATTAATTAAATGGCAGCAAATATAAATGAAATAAATATTCATGATGAAGAAAATGATAATTGTATGATATGTTTAGAATTTCTTGATAATGAAGTTACATATTCTTTGCCAGAATGTGGTCACACATTTCATCAAAATTGTATTATGCATTGGTTTCGCAGTGGCTGTAGTAAATGTCCATTATGCAATAATTTAGGTGTAAATGACCCTATGGGTAGGACTGATAATAGTGCATGGTGGAGAGGAGGACAATATAGATATTCACGAATCAGGCAATATGCAAGAAAAAAAGATGCCCCGAAAGGTCTCAAACAAGAAATAAGTAAACTAAAAAAACTAGAAGATAAATTAAAACAACTTATTCAAGAAAAAAAAGAATTAAAAAACTCAGAAGGAACATTTTCTGTTTTGCAAAAAAAATGGAACAAGATAAGATATAGAAAATGGCGCCTGAGCAACACTATAAGAAGAAGGAAAATGGGTATAGCCAATTTTAACATAGTGCCGATTATTATCGCTAAAAGGATAACTATTTAAATATATATATGAACATAGAAATTAGTGAGTGGAAAGGTAGATTAGGTAATAGATTATGGGCTTTGCGCAATGCAATACATGTTGCATTAATTTTAAAAACTAATATAATATTACCAGCAGATAATACAGGATTTATATCGACTAGATTTATTCAACTTACAGATTCTTCTAGTAATAAAATTATTTATACCCATCCTTTTTTTGTGTTAAAAGATATTCTGAAAACAATACCAGAATATAAATCTAAAAACTATTTAACTCCAGAAATAAATAAAAAAATTTCAGATATATTAAGAAAATATATTGTAATGCCAACATCAGATAAAACATTAGACCAAGATGACTTAGTTATTCATATAAGATCCGGAGATGTAATGATTTCTAATTGCAATTGGCCAAAACAATACATACCCTCTCCATTAATTTTCTATATTAGTATAATTGCAAATCATCCATGGAAAAATATATATATTGTTTGTGAAGATAATAAACACCCTTGTCTGCGAATATTGCAAAATAAAATTCCTAGAATTCGATGGAAAAAACAATCACTTAGAGATGATATTAAACTTATTTTAAGTGCACAAACTTTAGTTATAAGTGGTGGTTCATTTATACCCACACTATTACTTTTTTCAGATAATGTTAAAAATATACATTGTCCGCATTGGGGACCTGATATAAGAGGACTTTTTCAATGGGTCAATTTTAAAATATATCCATGTCATGATTATATTAAAAAAATGGGTGATATATGGAACTGTACACCAAAACAAATTTATTATATGATAAACTGGGGACTTATAAAAAATTAATAAATATTTAATAAACATTTTAATGTTATTTAGGTAACATTAAATTACCAGTCATCATCATCATCATCCGATGAAGTAGAACCGTTGGACATGTCATCATCATCACCATCATTCACAGGCGACATACCGTTACGCAGATTTATACAAAAGATATCACGACACAAAGGACAATGACTTAGCGGTCTAGTGGATTTTATAGACATTCCAAAACATTTCCAACACACATGATGTCCACATGAATCGGATTTAACCATATTTTCCAACGTATGTGTGTCTTGGCAAATAGGACATGTCAATTCTTGTTTTTGATTGCAACATGCACAGGTTTCAAATCCTTCGGGATTTTTTGTCTCATAACAACGTAGACACATACCAGGACAATCTAAATGAATACACTTATGCTTTATTAAACATGGTGCATATTGACCACAATCTATACAAACCGTCTTATTATATTCATCATGTTTTTTCAACCATTGCGTTCTTTGCTCTTCAGTCAATATATCACATAATGACCGAATCATCGCATTTTTTGCCCGTTTAACTTCATAATCCGCGTTTATTTTTTTTTGCAATTCCTCCTTTTTTTGTGTTATTTGTAATGTCTCAGTCATATGTATCGTAGAACTTAAATAAGGGATTTGTTTGCTAATTTTTTCTCTATGTCTCATCCAATTTGCTGCACTGATAAATTCAAAAGGTTCCCATGAATAAGACCCATAGCTTTTAATACAAATGACCGACTCACGACCATTTGTACTACCACTCCGTGTATATAATCTTATACATCCCTCAGTTTGCTGATTTGCTGTGCCATTATATAAATTTCTAAGTGGTTGTATCATAGCCATTTTTGATGGTTGTTGCGATTGTAAATTTTACTGTGGATTATCATGTATATATTCATTTTTTTCAATTTTTTCTACCGTTACTTTCCAGCTAGATATTGAATTAATTTTTATTTCTGGTTGATAAACATTAGTTAATTCTAATTTACCACCATTGAACATTATATCTGTTATTCTCCATTTATTAGTATAACATTGAAATCTCTGCCTTCCATCATCAAATGTGTGTATTCTCACTATTCTTCCTGACATTTATAAGTAATATGGTCATTATATATTTAATACTGAATCAATTTTTTTCTATTGCAAGGATTTTTAAGAAAATAATTTTATTTAGCAAATGTATAATGGAAGATAATACCTCACAGTTTGCTGTCTCACTTCATAAATTAAAGCAAAAGATTGGTGATACGGAAATTAATGCACAAACGATTATTAAAGTTCTCAAATTTGCCATGGAAGTAGTCGAAGCCACGCGAGTCAAAGGTGAAGCACAAAAGAAATTAGTTACAAGGTTAGTAAGGCAAATTGTGGTAGATGCTCCAATCTCTGATGATAAAGAAAAACTTTTGTTGGATATGATCGATCAGGATATACTAGGCAATACGATTGAATTGATTGTAGAAGCTTCAAAAGGAGAATTAGATATTAATGCTGCTGTCGCAGTAGCAACAACTTGTTGCATGGGTCTTATTAGACGTGTATAAGTTACTTTATAAATCTATTAAATATATTATGAATAATAATAATTAATTATGAAAATTATTATTCTTCGTCATGGTTGTCGTTTTAAATCTCCTTTATATTTTACTCCACTTAATGATAAAGGATTAAAACAAGCTGATGAGCTAATAGATATTTTGAAGGCATATGATATTGATACTATATATGCATCGCCTTTTTTAAGGGTAATCCAGACAATTTATCCTTATTGTATAGACACAAACAAAAAGATAAATATTGAAAATACGTTTTATGAAAGTTTGGATTCTGAAGAATTTAATTACTACAATTATAGACATGGGACAAATGAGTTGAAAACCACTTATCCATATTTACTGAAAATCATAAATGAACGTTATAGTAGTGACTTATTCGTATCAAATATTAGTTATATTGAAACCGAAAGATTACTTATGAACCGGGTATATCCTTTTATTTATAATATGATTATGAAATACAAAGCAACGGAAAAAATATTTTTAATAGTTACACATGGCACAATCTGTAATGCAATAAAAAAATATTTTAATAATGATATTAAATTAAATGCTGAGTTTCCAGAAGGAACCTTAGAAGTCATCAATGTTCCGAAAGATATCAAAGGTCCAGCAAGTTTTAATAAAGTAAAAGATATTAGTCACAATTATCAGTTATGATTATAGCTGCGATTAATTCTATTTTTTCCGGATTATAATCACATTTTTTGCCAAATCGTTCGAATAAATTTTGGTTAAGATTCACATTTTTTTTAATGCTCCATGCTGCTAAACTTACTTTAAAATGCTCTTCTTTTAAGAGAAGCTTTATTGCTACATTAGTGTCAAAATTTGCTACTAAACAAGCTTCTCGTATACGTTCTTCATGAATAACAAATCCAGCATCTGAACAACCTTGTGTTATTTTGCGAAGACAGTTATTGGAAAACATTGTGAATGGTTTATACTTAATATTTAAGTATAAATAATTTTTTTTCAATTTTATAATGAAGCATATTGAATAGTCCATAATTGTGCGGTTCTCATATATTTCACTTTATCTTTCTTATAAAGACGTGCAATATCTGGAACCAATGGGTCATCTGGATTGGGATCACAAAGAAGTGAACAAATAGATAATAGCACTTTGGAAATTGTTAAAGCAGGCGACCATTCTCCTTTCAATATATCAAGGCATATACCGCCAGAAGAATTAATATTTGGATGGTATATTTTTGTTTCGAATGTAACTCTTGGAGGTTTAAATGGGTAATCACTTGGAAATTTAATATTCATAATGAATACGCCACCCTCATAGGGAGAAGCAGTTGGACCCATTAATGTTGCTTGCCAATGAAAAATATCATCATCTAATGGTCCTGCACTACAATTTGCCGGTGGATCTTCTTGTAACCCTTGTAATTCCTTTTGGATTCTTTGTGCTGCTGACATTATCTTATATATAATAGAATATTTATCTCTAAGTAAGATTTGTAAATAAAAATGGAGGAGAGAGAGAGGATTTTTTTGTTTTTGTTTTTTGTTTTTTAATTTTTTTTTGTTTATAATTTAAGGTGTGGATTAACAAGGGAGTTACCAGGCGCTATTATCAGTTTCAGGACGACCGCTTCTGTCATAGACGACTTCTTCTTCGTCGTCGCTGCTCTCTTCATCCATCATCATGTCACCCCAAAGGACGGTTGAGTTAACTTGCGTTGCTGGTAGAGTAAGAGCTTGTTCAGCACTCTCTTTGTCTGTCGCAACATCTGAAACAGATGCTGTCGTGTGAGCGCGTTTTAAGGCGAACAAAGTGTCATCTGAAGGAGTTGCCGAAACCAATGCTGTGGTCCATCGCCCTTGGACTGGTTTTGGTGCTGCAACAGCTGGGCCAGCGGAGACCTTAACATCATCTTCATCATCGGATTCCAATGCTGAGAAAGTGTTCTTTTGACGAAGAAGAACTGGAGCTGACTTCTGCTTGATGTGCCTTTGGCGAAGCGTGATATTGGCCTCTGCTTCCTTAATACGCTCAAAGGTCTCATCAGACATGAAAGACGCTTGCATTGATGGAGCATATACAGAAGACGCTTTGCGTTCGGCTAAAACTGGGCAGTGGCTCTTGAAATGACCTAAGTCATGACAATAGCGGCATTCAGTAGCGAGTAACGTAGGGCAGATTACCTTACCATTAGGACCCGGCTTGTCTTTAAGGTAATGATTGGTATACTCTTGCTCTGTTTTACCAGAGTCAAAACAAACTTTGCAGAATGGTTTGCGTTGTTTGTTTTGAGGGCGGTGCTTGCCTCCACCTTGAGGCCTGTTGCCTTGAGGGCGTCGGTTGCCTTGAGGGCGCCTGTTTTTCTTAGTAACTACAGTGAAAGTTAATGCAGACATGATGCGATTTGGTTAAATATAAAAGGCGTTTAAGCTTATTCAAATAGTTTGTATTGACTTGAGATCAATGATTGTGGGAGGAGAATACTTTTAACAGTTGATGAAAAAAACTTTTCAATTTTTTTAATCATTAAAAATTCATTGCTGGTTTCTGACTTATAATTAATCTTAGTAATTTTATTTACCATAATTTGAAGTTGTGAAGGATATTAAATAAATTATTAAATGATTAAAAATTTATTTATTAGCATTTGGCCGCCGCATTTATCTTTGCTTTTCCCAAACATGATCCTAAATTGGCTTTGCATGTCTTTAACTCGGTCGCGCTTCCGGCATATTTTTCACAGTCATGACACGCCACCTGCCCCGAGTAATATGCAGCATTGTATGCTTCATTGAGAGAACCATCTGTGTTGCAGCAGTTTTTATTGAGCCCCTGCCCCTCACACTCATTGACCTGCGGGACGGTGGTGGTTCCTATATTACCTCCTCTTCTTCTCCTACTTCTGCGTCTGCCTCCTCTAACTCTACGAGCTACCCTACTTCTGCGTCTTCCTCCTCTACTTCTTCTCTTGCTTCTTCCACCTCTGCGTTTTACAGTTTTTCTTCCACCTCTGCGGCGTTTTCTACTAAATCTAATGCTACGCGTTTTGGTCATTATATAATATCTAAATATTAAATAATGAATTCATAATTAGCTAATGGAGCATGGGCAATATTTGGAAAATTTATGATTGATTATGTCCATTTTAATGATACCATGTTCTTCATAGAATTTATAAGTTAGTCATGCTGATGAGTAATTGTGTGGTAATGTGATATATAATTTACGCATTTTCTTTCCTGCCAAGCGTTCGGGGTCGCCAATATGTGGTGCATAGCCGGATTCGAAAAGTTCTAAAAAGGCGGCTATATATAGTTTTTCGCGTCTTTCTGGGGCTGTAAGCTGAAATAATTCTTGTTTTCCAGAAGCAAATCTCTCCACTAAAGCAAAAAAGTTTGATTTTAATTGTGTTTGAAATTTTTCCTTTTCCTTTAACCATCTACTTTCATAAACATCTTGTAAAGCATCCCAAGTGGGAATAGTTTTGTCACCATAAGCTCCAATTTCTGCGCCTTGTAGTAAACCTACTTTTTCCGTTACCGTGGATTCTTGTGCAAATTCCATTATAAATTAAACTCCGTTTTTATTTTTAAATAAAAAATATATTTTTATATTAATGAATTTATATAAAAATATAGCAATTTTAATATTAATTGGTTTATTATTGGTCCAAATAATACATCAAAAAACGAAAGTTCATAAAATAAGAGTAATACATGCTCGTTCAAAGCAAGAAATTAAGACCGGTTTAATGTTTGTAAACGAAAAATTACCAAAAGATCATGGAATGTTATTCCATATAGATTATTCAATACCTTCATTTTGGATGAAAAATACACATATACCATTAGATATAATATTTTTAACTAAAGATATGAAAATAATAGGAATATCTAGTAATAATGCACCATTATCAGAAAAAAGGATAAAATTTAATAAACCATCATCATATGTGTTAGAAATGAATGGAGGATGGAGTATAAGAAATAAATTAAAAATTGGAGATAAAATAGAGATACTGAAATAAATTGAAAATTAATTAGTATTTTAAAATGAACAATAACAAATACACAATATGTCAAAAGAAATTTTCGACCCAATACACGAATTTATAACTATAACGCCTCTTATGAGGCAAATTATTGATACACCTGAGATGCAACGATTGCGGGAGCTAAAGCAATTAGGTGCAACTTATTTTGTGTTTCCAAGTGCGACTCACAGCAGGTTTGCGCATTCATTAGGTGTTAGTCATTTAGCAGGAAAAATGATGGAAACCTTGCAAGAAAATCAACCAGAACTTGAAATTACTAGCAGAGATATTGAAATTACGCGCATTGCCGCTTTAGTTCATGACATTGGCCATGGTCCATTCAGTCATTTATATGATGAACATATCAGATTACAAACTGAAGATGAGCATGAAGTGAGAGGATGTAAGGTCTTCCAACAAATGGTTCAGACATATGGATTTCCTTTAACTAAAAAAGAAGTAAAACAGGTGGTAATGATGATTGATCCATCTGATGAAGTCAAATATACCTGGCGTTATCAGATTGTAGCCAATAAAATGTGTCAAATTGACGTGGATAAATTGGATTATATTCGACGCGATTGCTATCATCTGGGCATTAAAATTAATGATACTTTTACGCGCTTAATAACAAAAGCTAGAGTTGTGCTTACTTTTAACGGACGTATGGTATTAGCATGGCCTCGGAAATTAGAATATAATATCTTCAGTTTATTTGCTGCTAGATACAGGTTACATAAGCAGGTATACCATCATCATGCGGTCAAAGCACATGAATTTATCATTGTTGAAATATTGAAAAAACTGAAAAATAAACTTGGAGAATTATGTTGGATGGTTACGGATGCTACTGTTACATGTGGTATGCATAAATCTTATAGCCATCTATTTACTAAATTACAAACACGGAACATTCCAAAATTAGTAGGAGAGATTGTAGTTAAATTACCACATTCCTGTTATCACCCTGAAGATCCTAATCCTCGCACAATACTTGCCGAAATTATACAAACTGTTAAAATAGGATTTGCTAGTGGGACAGATAATCCTCTTAATCAGGTCTATTATTATACAAAAGACGATATCAATACGGGACATAAAATTAATCCTCAAAACAACAGCTTTTGTGTTCCTTCAGAATTTCAGGAATTAATTGTTAGAATGTATACTAAAAGTTCCAATATGGATGAGGCAAAAAAGTATTGGACTGGATTTAAAACCAAATACCAATAAGCGTTGTAGAAATGCATTAATAAAATTACTTAGAAATTTTTTATAGTAATTATATTAATGGAAAAAGCAAAGAATAGTGTAAAAGATGATGCAAAAAGCATTACAAAAGGTGATCCTATAATATATACAAGAATCGCTTGGTATGATAGAGAGTGTGGTAAATATGATTTTGGAGAATGGCAAGATATGGCTGATAAAGATTATGGTGCTGTCTCATTTTGGGTCGATAGGCAAAATAAAAAATTTCCTAGAGTTAAATATTGGATAGAGGTAAGGGATAAAACTAAAGGAAAAGCAAAAAATGCTGAGTCATATCAATTCATTCCTGTTGTCAAGGAAGGGTTAGGAAATACAACTGAATGGGTTGCTATTTAAATTGTTTTCTTCGCTTCTTTCTTGTTCTTTTTTTCTGTTGTGACCTACCTGCCGTTTTATCAAATGTAGATGGGATTTCTATTACAGGCACTTTATAAGATCTAAAGCAAATTCCGGCTAAAACTGTTCCATGGTCTTTTTTAATTTTCATATCCGACCAAACCCAGTGAAAACCTGGATGATATATATATCCTTTGTCTGTTTTTAAATCTACTCCATATTTTGGATTATCATTTTTTCCATATCCTCGTCGTTCAATCATACCAGCAATAGAAATAAGTAAACTTTCTTTTGCCTGTTTTTCACTACCATTGCCTGAATATTCGCATGCAAATCCTCCTAAATATTTTCCTTTTGAATCCTTAACAGATGTTATCATTACTGCAGCACCAATATGCTCTCCTTTTTTTCCATTGGTCTGTGCCATAATAGATTCTAATACTTCTCCCCAACGAATGTCTGTGGTGCCTTGTTCACGAGAAATTTTTACTGCTTCAGTAGGCATTACACTAGTATATTTAATAACATTGGCATTTTCTATTCCAGCACTATTTAATGCGGCATCATAGGAACCAGTTTCCGCAGGAAGAAATTTTGAACCGGCATTTGACTCACCCTTTCCTGTTGTGAGAAAATATTTATGTGGCACTCTATTTCCGACTATAGCAAACTTTGTCATATATATAATAATTGAATATTTAATTATTATATTATTTTCTTCTATGTGTTCGTTTTTTTGCTTTTCTTGTTTTTTTTCTATGTTGTCTTTTCTTACCACCTGTCACATTTTGTACGGGATTTATCCTATTACGATGTCTTCTTGTTAAATGTCTTAATCTAGTTAGTAAACGATTATATAGGGATGGTGGTTGAGGATTAGGGTTGAATCTATCTTCTTCTTCTTCGGTTAAATCAGCACCTATAACACCTAATGATACTTTGTCATCAGGATGTGGTGGTAAAATTGTTATGACTTGGGATTTACCTAATCTTCGTTTGATGCCCGCTTCTATCCTTTTCTTTTTTTCCTTCGCTTTTTTACATAATTCTCTCTCCTCCTTTTCTTTTTGCCATTTTATTTTTAACTGGCGATATCTTTCTTTTTCTATAGCACGTTTCCATCTTCTATACTCTTCCAAAGTCATATCCTTTTCATCTGCTTCTTGCTTTTCTTCTGCAAGTTGTTTTTGTCTCTGTGCTTTAGCTGCTCTTTCCCGTCTTTCACGCTCGGCTACTAATCTTGCATTATCAGCAATTCTAACTCTTCTTTCTCCAGGCGTTTCACCAATAGCAGCTCCTCCATACTTTTTTCTTGTTTTTTTTCTTCTTCCTCCTGCGGCAGCTGCTACTGCTGTTTTAGTTTCTGGTTGTGTCATATCATATGGTAACTTTGATTTGGGTTCTGGTATTTTAAGAGGCCATCCTTGGTGCGATTTTGGTGGTTTGGGGGTTGGTTTTTTTGGTAAATCAGATATGCGTTGTTGTTTTCCTACAAAATGCTCTATAACATACATTGGATAATCACCTCGAATATCTCCATCATAAGCATCTTGGTGTGTGCCAATTGTGGGCGCTCCATCATCTTCCTTATTCCAATCATCCGGTTCAAATGGCCATCCTTCATCATTCTCAATATTAGCGAACATTATCATAAGTTCTCCATCATTGTTTATGGTATTTGCTACTAATTCCACTATATCAATTTCTGGATTATGATCATCATTACCATTATATGTATAAAGAAGATACTTACTTCCTATGGGTACTTTAAGTAGCGGAGGATTGGTGTTTGGATCCCATTTCCAATTTGCCCAACCATCTTCTGGTTCTTGTGCAACATTGACAAAATCCCTAGCATAGATTAAACCATCATTTGGTTCTCCAGCACCACCTGCTTGAACTTGTTGTGGAATTTCGATATTTATAAATTGTATAGCATTTACTAAATCGGGATTGTCATTTATATTAGGCATATCATTTTCCCATGCTAAATGATAATGATGATAATTATCGTCTAATTCTCTTGTTAAACTATATTCTACAATCCAAAAACCCCCTTCGAGCAGCAGGAATGGATTGTGCAGCAGTGCCATCAGATTATCGAAACCCTCTGCATCTTCCGCGTCGGCGTCGGGAGAGAAGGATTGTTCTTGAAAATTATTTATATTTTCCTCATTATTTTGTATTATCCAAAATGTGCTTTCATCCGGTTCATTTATTCCACCTCTTTTTTTACGCGTTTTTCTTTTTCTTGTTTTACGTTTTTTTTGTCGGATACTTTTTCCAGTCATATAATTCTGTTTCGTAGATTTTTGACATATTCCTATCGCTTTTCCATATTTATATTTTTTCCTTAATTTTAAAACACAACGATGGACTTTCGTTCCTTTTGGCATAGATATATATAGTTTAGATTTAATAACGTAATTCATCATAATAATCATCATAATAATCATCATCCGATGATGTTGCACAATTCATAGCTGCTTTATAACAAGAAGCACAACACTGACCTATTTCTTTGAGGTAAAAATGTCGAATAGCAATATCATCAGAGTCATAATAAGGTGTATCTTGGCGACATAAAATGCATTTTTCTATTTCTGGATAAGGTGCTAAATCTAATCGCATTTGTTTACCAAAGCATTCTCTTCGTTTTAACATATTTATTCTTTTTGTATTACTAGTATAATTCCACATGGCTAATTTTTTACCACAAGGGATACATGTGAAAAAATCATTATTTTTAAATTGCATAACATATTTTTTATTATCAAAATGAGGTCTCCAACAGTGTTGAACACATGTTGAATCTAATATATATTTAACTATAAGTTCTTTGCAGCATATATGACATAACTGTTTCATAGTTATATTATATATTTTATTGGTTTTAACTAAATTTGATTAAAATAAGGATAAAAATTGAATTTATTTATTAGTATTGAATTAGTAATAATACCAATTGGCTACAATGAATCCTCAAAATATCACCAATATACAAGAACTATCTGATGCGCCTACAGTTATTGTAATATTTATAATTATGGCTGTTACCTATATTATGGCTCTCTTTGAAGTCAATTAAAATTTAAATCTCTGATTCCTCAATAATCTAAATTCATCACGGAATCGGGATCTGATGAGTTGGAATCTGATAAATCGGAATCTGATAATTCGAAATCTGATGAATTAAAACATTCAGATTCAGAATCGGAGACAGAATCAGAATCGGAATTTCTTGCTTCTATTATATTAATGTTATCTAAGGATTTACACATATCACATCTACCATAATTGCATAAGTCACAGTAATTACATATTACACAATCGGGTTGTTTGTGAGTTTGACAAAATCGCCAATGTTGACTACATGTTAGCCATTTATTTTCTTCATTACAGTTATTACAAAATACACATGAACACTTTGTAGTAGTAGCCAGTTTATAACCTGTTTCGTCTTCTTTAAATATAGTATTTAATTCATATTCAGTAAATATGATTTCTTCCATATTAGTATAACTGGCTGCCATATATCTATTAAATGTTTTTTGCTTCGCTTTTGACCATGTATTTTTTCTTGTTTCTATTATATCAAATGCTATATTAGGCCAATTAGTGTGAAGAAAATTGTCATTAAGTTCTCTCATCACTTGTTGTTGTAATTGTTTTGTTTTGTTGTATATACGTTTACCAAGTTTTTCTTGTCTGCGATCAAACATTTTCATTGCTTTTTTGGGATTTCGTTTATACATTTCTATTTCATCTAATATATCTTTATCATCAACTATTTTGTTTCGCAATAGTTGTAATGTATTATTTTCTACGTTTTGTATCATTCTTTGTAGTTTTAGTTCTTCTCTTCCCTCATCTAATTCTTCATACATTTCCTGCACTTCTCTACGTATTTCAGCACGTCGGTCCAATAAATCCAGTAAATTTAATTCTGCTTTTCTATCTTTCTTCATTAATTCAGCTCTACAGTTGGGGCATTGATTACTTGTTTTACACCATGGCCAAAAGCAATCCGTGCAAAAATGATGTCCACATTCTGTTTTTACGCTATTAGCTTCTTTCACTGGTTCCTGGCATATTGTGCAATTTGTTTTTTCAACTTTTGTTTTTTCAAACTGTGCTTTTAATTTTTGAAGTTCTTCTGTATTCTTTATTAAATCTAAATATTGGGACTTTGGTAACATAAATGTCTGCCCTTTACTTGTATTCTCTCCAGTTTTTTTATTACTTGATCTAAATACACTTCGTCTCTTAAATATATTGTTCATGTTTGCTATATTAAAATATTATTATAGTGATAATATTGTAATTAGATTCAATTTAATTATATATGTTTCAATTACTAATAAGCTCTAATAATTGGTAGAATACATTTATCATACCAAGAAGATAAACTCTTCTTTTTTATTTTGTATTTTCCATAATAAAAACTTTGTCGTAGTGCGATTCTCTCCATTTCAGAAAAAATCTCATAATACATTTGAAGTAGAAATATGATTGTTGCTTGTCTGTTGTGTTGACATGCATAATAGAAAAGTTGGAGGAAAATATCGGCCATGTTTAATTGGTATTCTAAATTATGTGTTTCAGTATATAAATTTTTTAATTGTTGATGATCTTGTATAAATACTGCATTTTTTCCACGTTGAATTAGTTGACGCTGCATTATTGTATATAATAATATATATCTATATAATATAAATAATGAATATTATTGACTCCACTGCTAAGTTGCTATTTAATAAGGATAATTTAGGATTTTTATATGCGTGTATTATCTTTTTAATAATTACTATTAAAATTATTAGCTCTAACAAAAATATGACTAAAATAATTTTTGATTTTGTGAAAAAACCAAAAGCTATTATAGGTTTTTCTATAATTATAATCTGGTGCTTATTAGTATATAAATATTCAAAACTCAAAGATGAACCTAAAGAAAATATTAAAAGAGTTATAACTGCTACTAAAAAAGCCATATTAGCACTTATAATAGCTTTTTTTGCTAGAATAGATTTAGTAGTCGCCCCATTTTGGCTTGTATGGATAATTGCTTATTATCTCGAAGGATGGATTTAACCAAAACAACATATGAAAAATTTCTCCCAACGTGTTAAATTAATTTGATGAAGTCCACCATTGCACTGACAATACAAACAAGTATCTGTCGTTGTATTGTATAATTTATTGGACCATTTTCTGTAACAAATTGTATGAACACATTTTAAACAATGCTGGCATTTTGTAAGTTTATCTCTTGTCTCATCCATACTATAAAAGCAAATGGTACATTCATTCATATAATATATATAATATCAATATTAATTTAAAATAAGTATTTATCAATATTATTTATTTACATATAACGACTTAAACATATGCAATAATAATCTTATGTAAAGGTAACTTGTAGGGAATTGTGGCCTACCAGCTGAATATCGTGAGTCAATCTTTGCTGGGCCTTTTTGAAGGTTTTACGGATACTATTTTAAATGCAAGTCCCATACCAATTCCAAAGCCAAAACCATATAATGTTTTTTCACTCATTTTTATTAGTAGAGATTTCCACATAGTATATAAAATTGAAAATTTCTTTAAGTAGATGCTTTTTTAGTAAGTCAATATTGACTATGATTTCTAACAGCAATTAAATTTCCTAGTATGGACGAGGTTGTGGTTCGATTCCACCCCATGAATTTCATGGTAGCTTAATTGGTAGAGCGCGTATTTAATAGAAGTCAGCAAAAAATTCTTAAATTTAGCGATGTAGCTCAGGGGAAGAGTGTCCGGCCCATAACCGGGAAGTCGTTGGATCGAAACCAACCATCGCTAGTAAGGTTACATTACAGCAACGATTTGGAAAAAATGTAACCTGCAAAAAGCTCTTGTAGAGCAACTTATAAATATTTTATCACAGGGGGAATTAGCATTCGGTAATGCGCGCGCTAATGCTAGCGCGAGAAGTGTGGTTCAACTCCTTCATTCTCCACTTGCCCGCGTAGCGCAATTGGATAACGCGTCCGCCTTCTAAGCGGAAGATTGTGGGTTCAAGTCCCACCGTGGGTACTAAAACAAAAAATAGGGATTATTTCTATCAAATAAATAATTATGTGACGACTGTGGGGGTTTAGGTTTTGGAAAGATATCATCTGATAATTGTCCTAATATGAATCCTATAGCTAATCCTGTGTGAAATGCAATATATATATTCATTATTAATTTATAATGAATATATCATTTTAATAACTAAATATATCTATTAATATTAATTAATGTCATGTTTTGGTATTTTTACAAGAAGAAGAAAAAAAGTTCATGTTATTATTATTGCAAAGACGGATATTTCTTTTAATTATATTAATTGTCCCATATGTTTAGAGGAATTTGGCACTGATCAACATCTTACTTTAACATGTGGTCATAAATTTCATGCTAATTGTATATTAGAATGGTTCACAACACAGATGAATTGTCCAGTGTGTCGCAGAAAATACAAATGGAAGAAATATTGACTAACAAAATTACATAAAGAAATTACTTTAAAATAAAAAAACTTATTCATTAAATGGATGATGATTATGAAAAGAAAAACTTTAAAGCAAAAATATATGCTTTTATAATATGTTTTTGCTTTTTCCTATTAGGTGCTATATTAGGTACTTTTGTTCTTATTCTTTATCCGAATAATACTCTATGCCAATATACTAATAACAAATTTTTATGTAATAAGATAATTTGTAATAAAGGATTTACTGGAGATGATTGTAATACGACAGTTTATTATGAGGATAATAATGATACGATTATTAGTAGCAATATTACCAGTATTGTAAACGTTTCAAATAGCAGCGCTTGGAATGACAGCGCTTGGAATAATGCTAGCGTTTCAAATAACAGCGTTTGGAATAATGCTAGTGCTGGTGCTGGTAATGATACTGACGCTAGTGCTGATGCTGGTGCTGACGCTAGTGCTGATGCTGGTGCTAATGCTGGTGCTAGTGAAAGTAGAACTAACATTAGTGGGTATCAAAATAATACCCAACTTTATTCTACCTTGAATAAATATGAGGTTATTAGACAAGATATTGGAGAGAATAGACAAAATAATGTAGGTTTGGCATTAGCCATATCTGCTATTTCTGTTTTTGCTTTTATAGGGTGTATTTTTGGAACCTTTTGGTATATTAAATACAAACCCAATCCTATTAAAAATTTTGTGACTAGCGCGACTGCATCTCCACTTATTAAATTAACTAAGGAAGAAATAGAATTGTCTCAAATAAATCCAGTTATGAAACTCTATGATAAAGAACATAAAATCATGATGGCGGAAGCTATAAAAAATATAACACAAGCGATAGAAAAAGATAATGCTCATTATTTTGATGAAGCATTAATATTGTATAATAAAGGTATTGATATATTTATGGCCTATATGAAAATTAGTCCTAATGCTAATGAAAGATTTAAATTGGCGAAGAAAATTGATATGTATATTAAAAGAGCGAAATATATACAAGATCGTGTAAATAATAAAGATTTGTTGAATATTGCTATAGAAATTGCACCTGTTGCACCTTTGGTAGAAAAAAAATGTGGTTGTAAAGAAAAAAAATTGAAATAAATTTGTGGCTATAGTATGTCTATATCAAATATAAAAAATCTTTATATTTGATTTTATCACAATTTCCATTTGTGCTTTTTGAGGTGAGCACATATTTTTTGGGTTGATTAAAAATTAAAATAAAAAAAAATAAAAAAATTGAAATAAATTTTTAATAAAAAGTAATTAGTATATTCTTTATTTTATCTGTTTGAAAAACAACAAAACAACAAATAACAACTACTTACATTGTATTTCCATGGCATTGAAACACGATGTGAGCAGAACTATAAATTGTGATCCGCGTTTTACTGAAACTAGTGATTGCAATTGTTTTCGATGTATTCGTATGCATGAACAGCATACGATTTGTGATGATTCCATGGCGGTTTATGACCGATGGTGTAATATGGTTGGTCTAGACAAGAAACAGCACCAATTAGAAGGTATCAAATGGTGCTTATACCATGAGTTGTGTGATAGGCCTAATGCTGGTGTGCGTGGTGGTATTGTCGCGGATGAGATGGGCTTAGGTAAGACCATCCTTATGTTAGCTTGTATTCGTTGTAATTTTCGTCCACGGACGCTAATTATAATGCCCCCTGCTCTTGTTAGTCAGTGGGTCGGTGTATTCCAACGATTCTTTGGACATACTCCCTTTGTTTATCATGGCAGTCGTGCAAAAAATGTTAGTATTGAGAACTTAGCACAAAAGCCAATTGTGATTACTACTTATGGTATGATTTCTATGCGTTATGACAAAGCAAAAAATGCGTTATCTAACAAACTCCATAGTGTGCGTTGGAGTCGTGTTATTTATGATGAAGCTCATCATGTGCGTAATATGGACACAGCGAGACATGTAGGTGCGGCAGCTATTCATGCTGATATTACATGGATGGTAACAGGAACGCCTATTAATAATCGTATGAGCGATTTGTATGCTCTTTGTAAAATAGCAGGACTAGCAGATGCTTTTACACCTAACTTAGAGGAAATTAAACGTCTTCTTGGTATTCATCTGTTGCGTCGCACTAAATCACAAGTTGGTATTCAATTGCCACCTGTTCGTAGTAAGATTATAACAGTTAATTGGGCTTCTCAATCTGAGTTTGAGATGGCTGCTGATATCCATTCTAGTATGCGTTTTACTAGTGTCACGCGCCAAAATGTAGATCAGATTATTGCCTATCTTAAACGGCATCCTCTGTCGAACCTTATTAGAGCAAGGCAAATGTGCATCTATCCACAATTGATTTATAAAGCTGTTAAAAATCTTAAAAAACGTGGTATAATACCACAACATGTAAATTTAGCTGATATTCAAACAAACAGCAAGATTGATGCTGTTGTTAAAGGTGTTATGGATAATGCTAAGAATGGCAGGCGTAAACTCATCTTCTCTCACTATAGAGGTGAAATAGATATTCTAGCTAAGAGAATTAAAGCCGCTGGACTTACTTGTCAAACTATTGATGGACGCATTAAAAGAAAAGAGCGGCATAATGCTGTGCTTCCTGTAGTTAGTAAAGGACAATTTCATAGTGTATGTAAGGCCTGGAATGCTGTGCCTGATGCTTTGTTTGGACTTATTAATAATTTTATAGCACCACAAGTCATGATTGTGCAGATTCAAACTGCCTGTGAAGGTCTTAATATGCAGCATTTTCAGGAAATCTATTTCACAAGTCCTCACTGGAACCCTGCTGTGGAAGACCAAGCCATTGCGCGAGCCCATCGTATAGGACAAAATCAAGTAGTCGATGTATACAGATTTATTATGACTGGATTCGGTCGTAAAGCAATTAGCTTCGAACAGTATTGTCAGTGTATTCAAGATACAAAACGCGAAGTTATGAAAATAATCAATTAAAAAATAAAAAATAAAAAATAAAAATAAAAATACTTTCTTTCTCTTCTCCAAATTTTTAATTGTCCAAAAGTGACGCATTTTTTATTCTATTTAAACTATCAATTAATACTGTATCTATGAAAAAACGCATGTCTTTTTTATGTATGCAAAGACGATTAGATAAATTTAGTTCAGTTGTAGAAAATATTGCTTTGTGTTTGTTAAAAATAGGTTCTATCTTGTCTAATTCTTCATGCACAGTCATTAAACGTTTACGTTCTTCATTTTTCTTCTTTTTATCTAGTTTTCTATTTTGCAATGCCTCTGTGGAATATAATTTTAGTTTTTGACATAATAATTGATAAAAAATACTGAAGTTAATACCACGATAGGATACATAATATGTATCATCTTTAAGAATGAAAAATTTTGATTTGTTACCAATAACTAATCGTAGAATAGTATCTGTAACTATCATTATCATATAAAAATTTTATATAATAAATGTTATATAGTTTTTTGAATATATTTAAATATGATTTTCAAAGTAATCAACATTTATATCTTCTAATGGCATGTTGCTTTTCAAAATAGTCCGAGCATTTGCTCTTTGTTCTGGATTTTTAATCTGGTCTACCTCTTGAAATTGTTTCCATCGTTTTAAGCGATTATCATGTAATTTATTGTACTTTGATTGCCTACGCCCACGTCTTGTTGCATCATAATATGTCCATTTATTAGGAACAATGCGTGTTTTGAAAGTGCTATGGTTTGTTTCAAAATGACAAGCTAATCCTTGAGGGTCGTCTTCATTGGATGATATAGGAAAATCAATAGTTTCCGTGACTCTACTCGAAATAGGATATGTTTTCGTGGCACCTTGAAATATACATTCGGGATATCTTGGATTTACCCAAGAACCATGAAATTCTCCACCATCTATATATTGCCATCCATTTCCATCAACCCAATTACTAATATCATCAATAAGAGCTTCATTTTGCTTCCAAATAGGAAGGGGGAGACAATGTGGGAGATTTTTAGAAAATTTGTGTATTTCGTCTGTGTCCATGTTTTCGAAAAAGCCCTGGCGATGATCTTCTTTATTATATGAATCTACACTGTTTTGTTTCTGTAATACACACCATTCAAAAGAACCTGGAATGTCCTCTGGATGCATCTTTCCACGAGGAATTATTTTTTTAAGACGACTCTCGAGTGATTCACGATTATTCCTACGAGGCATGTTAACTGTTTAGTGTGTGTGTGTGTGTATGCGCGTGTAAGAATATGTTCTTAAAGCTGGAGGATTGGTATATTGCCTGTATTACGGCATAAATTTAAGTTTTCAATTTTTTTATTAAGGTTAGCAAAGTTCTATCTTTGATATTTTTATTTTTACCATTTTAATAAAAAAATTGAAAAATCTAAACATTTACTTAATAAGGTATTATAACTCCAATCATCATGACGACTTTAACACGATTTAACGCTCTTTTATTCTTTGCATTTATTGTTTATACATGCTCTGCTCAATCTCCAACTGGGCTGCGTGGAATTACTGGCTCTACTGGCTCTACTGGTTCTAGTGGTGCCACAGGAAACGCATATCTTATTGGATCAAATGAATTAAATTCGGATTCTATTAAATTTGAACGCCAACTTAGTGCTATGGCGACACCAATCCCTTGTAAACAAGGGACCAGCGGCGATAATTGTATATGTCCGGCCAACTGTTTAACATATTATAATTCTACTGGAGGATGTCATCCTAACGATTGTTGGAAATGGAGTGAAGTAAAAGATGAATGTGCAGAAGCTGGCAAACCATTTGTTCCTGCTATTATATTGCAAAGTATCCCTTTTACAGGTATGTTTGGTGCAGGATGGGGAAATATAGAAAGATGGGATATTTTCAATATATATATGGCCGTTGCATTTGGACCATTGACTATTGTTATTCTTGCCTGTTGTTGTGCAATGGGCGGCTTTTGTGCTCAAAATGAAGACCGACTCGATTGTTTCAATTGTCTCGGAACTTGTCTTGGTTGTCTATGGGCCGTGGCCATTGTCGCACTATGGATTTGGGGTATTGTTGCCATTGCAAATAAACCTGATGCTCCCTGGGTAGATTGGCAAGGTGATGCTATCATGTGTGCACTGGTAGATTAAATTTAAATATGTTGTATTTATAAAAAAATTGAAAAAAATTTTTTTATATAGCTAATAAATAATCAAACTATTTTATTATCTTGTCAAACAAATTATCAATACAACTTTTCGTTATGTTATTAACACCTCAACACCGTCGTTCTAATCGCCGTAGAAAACCTACGCAAAAAGTAGAAAAAATTTCGTCCACTACCTATGATGTGTCGCTGCAATGCGATGAGGAATTTGCATCAAGTGACACGGAGAAAAAGGTGTTCGAATTGTCACCAAACATATATTCTACTCTGAAAAATTTGAAAATGACCGATGTTGAGATTACTCAAAATATGTCAACTGAAGAAGGTCAAGTCAAATTAGCCGGCAAAGTTCTCGAATATGTCTTTGATATATATGACGAATGTCCTGATGAAGAAGGGTATGAGTATGACAAAGATTATTACCTTGCTTCCACGCGTTATTCTAGTTTCGTTGATGAAGAAATTGCAGCTCTTCGCATGCAGAAAAAAAAATAAAATAAAAAATTAAAATATAAAAAATTGAAATATTTTTTTGTTTTTGTATAAATAAAAACAATCATGACTAGCTTAACTCAATTAGCACAAACCACAAAATCAAATATAAATGCTCTTATAAAACCTTTATCGGCATATCAATACTATACAAAGCATATGCGAGAAAAATGGGGTTATCTTACCGATGAAGATAAAAAAAAATTTGATGAAAAAGCGGAGCAAGATTTGACTCGATATTTAAATGAAAAGGAAGAAATTCGAGAAGCCGAAAAAGCAGAAATAAGAAAACGAGAAATCTTCCTGAGCCGCTCATATTGTCACGTAAATTGCGTAGGGTTGGATAATGGCTGGCATAAGCGCGAAGTTGTAGGACCCGCCGAAGCATTAGTTGAATACAATGAGGCGGACCAGAAAAAATACGGCGTTAAATATAAATACATTACTATATCCGGATTTAAATACCAGCACAATGAGAAATACTGGAAAAGAATGGGTGCAACATCGGGCCAAGATAACATCTATACCTCGAGACATAGGAAAAATCCAGACCATGAGTATAGCTGGCATTTAAGCAATACCAAAGAACAAAGTCATAAACGTTTTGTGAGAAATTGCTATGGCGAAAGTTGGGAGGAAGAATTGGAACTAAGTTGGAATGCCGTAAAAAATCATAAAGACATTAGCTAACTGACTCTTAAAATAAAAAAATAATTAACTACTAATTTTTTATTAATATTTAGATATTATATAATGACCAAAACGCGTAGAGGTGGATTTAGTAAAAGACGCCGTAGAGGTGGCAGAAAAACAAAAAGGCGTAGAGGAGGAAGAAAGAGAAGTAGAGTGACTAAGAGAGGAGGAAAAAGGAGAAGCCGTGTGACTAAGAGAGGAGGTGTGTGGCTAACTACCACAACAACAAAAAAACCCGCGTCATTTTGGACAGGAGTAAAAAATTTGGCCGATCCTTTGGTAACAGCTGGTAATAAATGGATAGGTTATAATCTTCCCCTGGGTTGATATCCCAACTTCGGAGGACTATGAGGCCACTTGTATAATTATAAATCTATTATTATTTAATATTTAGATATCATATAATGACCAAAACGCGTAGCATTAGATTTAGTAAACGCCGTAGAGGTGGCAGAAAAACAAAAAGGCGTAGAGGAGGAAGAAAGAGAAGTAGAGTGACTAAGAGAAGAGGTGGAAGGAGAAGTAGAGTGACTAAGAGAGGAGGAAAAAGGAGAAGTAGAAGGAGTAAGAGAGGAGGAGCGGCAGCGCCCTCAACAACAACAACAACACCGAAACCCAACATTTTGACTGGAATTTCAAATATGTTTAGTCCATTACTAATAACAAAGAGTGGAGACGTTGTTTGGAACGACAATTCATTAATAGACGTTGGAGGAATATGATTATGATGAGGCAACAATAACTATTAATCAATTAATTCATTATTTAATATTCGACTATTATATAATGACCAAAACGCGTAGCATTAGATTTAGTAGAAGACGCAGAGGTGGCAGAAAAACTGTGAAACGTAGAGGTGGAAGAAGGAGAAGTAGAGTGACTAAGAGAGGAGGTAAAAGAAGAAGTAGAGTAACTAAGAGAAGAGGTGGAAGAAGGAGAAGTAGAAGGAGAAGAGGAGGTGATGCTACTACTACTAAGCCGCCTGCCAAAACGTGCAGTCGTCGAACCAATTGTGACGGGTGCACGAACCCTGGCGAGAAGAGGAACTGCATATGGAACTGTGGAGCGGGCTCTTGTCCAGAGGTAGCTTACAATAAAGAGCATCTTACTACCACCATACCATGGCCAACCACTACTACCCGTGCCAAATAACCATGAATTCATTATTTAATATTCAACTATTATATAATGACCAAAACGCGTAGAGGTGGATTTAGTAAAAGACGCCGCAGAGGTGGCAGAAAAACTGTGAAACGTAGAGGTGGAAGAAGGAGAAGTAGAGTGACTAAGAGAGGAGGTAAAAGAAGAAGTAGAGTAACTAAGAGAAGAGGTGGAAGAAGGAGAAGTAGAAGGAGAAGAGGAGGACAAGGAGAAGACAACAGTTGTGATGGTGAATCCGCGGATTGTCATAACGTTTAATGTTTCATCTAGATTATTGCTACCATCAACTGATAGTTATAAAAAAATTAATTCATCAATCAATTAATTTTTTAATAATATTTAGATATTATATAATGACCAAAACGCGTAGCATTAGATTTAGAAAACGCCGTAGAGGTGGCAGAAAAACTGTGAAACGCAGAGGTGGAAGAAGGAGAAGTAGAGTGACTAAGAGAGGAGGAAAAAGGAGAAGCCGAGTGACTAAGAGAGGAGGTGGAAGAAGGAGAAGTAGAGTGACTAAGAGAGGAGGCAGAAGGAGAAGTAGAATGAGAAGAGGAGGTGACAATATGGCAGATCTGTGTGCTTTATACAAACAAATGGGCGAGTCGCCCACCGCGACCATGACCTGTGGTTCATCGCCAGTTGCAACAACAACAACAACAAAAAAATGTCGAAGCGCTTGCAAAACGCAAGCTGGTTGCACACAGGCACAACTGAAAGCGGCAGGTGATATTGAGACTGGTGCAGTGGGAAGATGTGCAGACCATTTTTGTCCCGCGTCGAATTATGCGAGTTGTTAATTTTAGGGTGCCTTTTTTTTAGTGCTTTTTTTTAAGTTGTGTTTATGAGTCGCCTAGGCGGTTTCCTGTGCCAGAGAAGGGGACGAATTCGTTTGTTGGTGAGTTTTTTTCTTGGCAACATGCATTGTTTTGAGGGCTAATGATTTTATTCTCTCCAAATTTAATTCCTAATGTATTTGGTGCTAATGGTGGAGGAGTTGGTGGTCTTTGTGGTTCTGGTGGCACATAATCTAAAGGTGCATCGAAGTCAACATTTATATCTGTGTCAACAATACTAATCATATCTGCTGGTTCTGTCTTAATAATATTAATATAGAATGTGCGCTTTAATTCTTTATGACGGATAGCGATAGTATGACCTTGTGTTACTACTGGATAGTCGCGACTTAATATTCTTTCTAAGACGGCTTTTGGATCAGACAATTCAATAAAAGCTGTAGAATGTGGCTGTAATTTAATATATGTGCCTTTTACTGGTGTTACTCTTTCTATTTTAACATTATTGCCTTCGTTAATAGCAATGTTTGACATAACATGATAGGGTATATGACATACTCCTGGAGGTGCTGAAAATTCTTGAACACCGCATACTTGACCAAAATCTAATTCTGGATTTGTAATTTTAAAATATAACGGCTCATTGGTCTCTAACCCGTTTTGTTGATTCAGCTCAAATAAGACATTTGGCGGGAGTAGTATTTTATTACTATATTTAAGACGTTCAGTAAGCTCTTTTGGCTGAATACTGCACGCGAAACTAAAACATGAGAGTTGCGTTTGATAAGACATTGTAATATATAAGGATTGTAATATTAGCTATAATCCTTATATTAGATTCAATTTATTTCTTGCGCCTTTTGGTGCGCCTTTTGGTATACCTTTTTCTAAAAGGTTTGCGCTTTTTGATGCGCTTTTTGGTATACCTTTTTTTAAAAGGTGTTTTGGTATACCTTTTTCTAAAAGGTGTTTTGGTATACCTTTTTCTAAAAGGTATTTTTCTAAAAGGTATTTTTCTAAAAGGTGTTTTGGTATACCTTTTTCTAAAAGGTAAAGGTAATTGCCCTCCTTTTAATCCCGCTGCTACTTTAATTTTTTCAATTATGTCATTGACACGAGCATCTGTTACTTGATTTATTTGAATTGCTGCGGCAACAGCATCACGATTGCCTTCTAATGCTGCTTTTCTTACTTTGCTGGAAGATAAACCGGATATTCCTCCTTTTGTTGGGTCACGTTTTGCAACATCTGGTGGTGATTGGATGCTGTGGATCAAATCGGCGACTGAAGTATTCTTTAGCCACTGAAAATGTGGGACTTGATCACTGCCTAATCTTACAGCTACTTTATCATAACATACACTTAGTAATTTTATTGCACCAACTATGGATTTGGTTGGGATGGGTATTAATAAAGAATTGATAAAGAATATAGGTAAGTCGAAATTTTGTTGTAATAATAAATCTACTTTATCACCAGGAGCTAAAGGATTTTTTGCGCGCATTTTCTGTGTTTTACTAACACCCCATTCCGGTCCACCTGTAGAAGATGCAAAAACAAATACATTTGTTCCGCTTCCAATCTGGTTATCATGATGATTTTTAAAATGATTATCTCCTCTGCTTTCTTTTGCTTCGTTGAGCATTGCTTCAAATAGGGAACGATGTCCAATATGACCAGGTTGATATCGTCCATATGTTAAGTAAGCTATTCTACCTTTTCCTGTATTAGGATTGCGTATAGCTGCTGGTATCATGGAACACATATCTATAGTATTGTCTCCATATAGACCAACTGGCATATTTTTTGCCAATTCCGTAACTTTCTTAATTTCTAAAGCATTTTTTTCTTCTTCTTCTGCCAATCGTAATGCCTCTTGTGCTTCTTCTTTGTTTTCATTTTCAGCTGCTGATGGTTGTGGTATTAAAGATGCCATTCTTATATAAAATATTATATAATTTTTTTGTGAATGATGATTAAGTGAATGATGATTAAGTGAATAGTGATTAGATAAATTGAAATTGATTTAAATACTAAAATGTATATCAATCAATCAACTATAGCAATGAGTTTCCGAACAATTTCATCTTTACTTCATGCATTTAATAAGGTTCCTATAAATATAGGACCTATGTCTCCCTTATATTCTCATCTTTTGTCGCATTATACAGGTATAGATTATAATAATGTATTACAAGATAAATTTTATTGTGAGGGTTCTATGATTCCTTTGTCTCAAGATGATAAAACATATTTATATATTAATAAACTTTTACCAGAAACATCACATCATTTTATCGTATCACAACATATAAAACTTTTGGAGGGTAGTATTGATATTATTAGTCCCAATGATACATGTATTGGATTGAAAAAAGGTTGTTTTACGGCTAAAAATCCGCATATTGTTAAAAATTCTAATAATAAGCAATCCGCAATTTACTTATCTCTCTGCCCAAAACCGCTTAATTGGGTAACAACGCCTTTACTATAAATGTAGTAATAGCAAATAAAACAATGCCCCATGTCATATTTAGAATAGCTAAAGTTAATCCATAATCTTTAAATATAGCATGATTTATGAAGGCAGACACACCATATATTACCGCACCTAAGAATCCTCCTTCTGCTACACTTTTATTCGGTAAAATAATAAAATAAAAGAATCCTGAAATTAAGATAATATAACCAATAATGGCTGAATACCATCTTAATTCTATTGGGCTCTTTTGAATTTTTTTAACTGCTTTGGGATATAGTGATAAACGCGTAAAGAAATACCCGTCAATGCTAAGTATGACAATGGCTGTTAACATTAATTTGAGCATGAGTCTTAATGATTTTTTCATTATATAATTATTTAATATTAAATAATGAGAATTTATAGAAAAGTTGGATAGTGGGATCCTCTAGAGTCGACCTGCA
>JGI24923J38494_100611_pt1 | contig 36769 bp, 42 predicted proteins | sample LinPFosplate11_FD_38494 | JGI IMG/M metagenome (IMG submission 38494) | reverse complement strand
TGCAGGTCGACTCTAGAGGATCCCACTTTCTTCATTCCAGTCGGAATTATAGCTATCAGAATAGCTCATAATAAAACCTTTAAAATTAATTGTTGCATTTGCATTATAAGAATAAAAACTTAAAAATAATTGCTTGGCATTTGCATAGCCATCGGAAAAATCAGAATACTCTGATTGTGTAAAGTTGTTGTTTGCGTCGTTTGAGGTCGCGAGCGTCTCTGTTTGTTTTTCTGACATTGCTTTCTTCTCCTGTTAATAATATTTAGTTGTTAAACAGATTATTTAACCGCTCAATTCTTTGGCCATAATTTGCTTGACAACTTCACCAACTTTCTTTTTGTCCAGCTCGACTGTAATATTAACATTTATTGGCTTGCCGCCGAAGGATCCGCCGCCTCTGCCGGGCATACCGCCTCCACCACCACCGAAGGCGCCGCCGAAACTGTCTGCTAGCCATGCTAGTGCAGATGTAGATCCAAGCGGCTGTGATAGTGTAACAGCATCATCTAAAACTTTCTGAAACCTGATAACTTTTTCTTCCGGGATTTCTTCGACTGCGCGGGCGATCTGCTTGATTCCATCAGCGAGATTTTCAACAGTCTCTTCTTGTAGTCTGTTGAGTGTTTCAACCATTTTAATTAATAATTCTGCACCTACGGCATTAATATTAACATCGACATCAAACTCAAGCTCGCCGTCGAGTTCATCGGCCAATTCGGCTAAGTCCTCTATTGTACCAACTAGATCTGGCAAGCCTCCTTGACTCACGTTGCCAAGTCCCATCATTATATCGCCAAGAGCTTCTAAATCATCAGTTGAAATAAGCTGTAGGGCGCCCGCCATAAGAACCATGCTAGCGGCCATGACTCCCAGTCCCATACCAGCCGCAATTAATCCTGGTCCAAATGGCGCCAAGGTTGCAAGTGGACCCACGATGCCAGGAAGAGCATCAGCCACGCCAAGAATAATATCTCCCAATGCTCTTAAGCCTTCAGTTAAAGCTTGAATTATGCCTATAACCGTGCCGCCAATTATACTAGCAAGATTCGTAAAACCTTCCATAAGGGTGTCTACAATCTGAACTACGGCTAGCACATAAACCATAAACATATCGGCAAGAAAGGCCACCAGCGGCTCAAGGGCGCCCTGCCAAAGCACAACAACGGCTTCCGCCAACAACTTTATCGCTGCAGCGGCAATATACATGGCAGCTGCAGCAGCCAGCAGAACAACAGCCGCCATTATTCCAACTGGCCCTAGACCGCCGATTGCTATTATCAAAGCAACCAGTACAACACCCATCACAGCCAATGCTAGTATGACGCCCATCATTTGTGCTACGGAAAGCTGAGCAAACGCTTCGGCCATGAGCGCAACGCCGGCGGAGGCCATGTATATTGCGATGCCCATCGATGCTACCACCATGCCCATGGCCAACATTGCCGGAACCATAGCGGTTACCGAGGCAACAGAGCTTTCACTCATTCGACCAATGGCAAAAATGCCTGCAGCAACAATAAATAAGCCAATATATAGAGGAGGGGAGTGCAGCGCCGCGAAAAGAGCATAGCCGATGGCGGCGAAGGCGGCCGCGACGAGGACGAGGGTGAGCTTCAGTCGCCAGCCGGCGGCTTCTACACCGGTAAAGCCAAAGGCGGCGCCCGTTGTGCCGACCCCGGCGGCCGTGGCCGAGAAGCCGATGCCGGTGAACGCGCCGGCAAGCTGAACGAGGGTTGCCACCATGCTGATACCCTTTATGGCGAGCATGGCCGTCAGGAAAATTCCCGCATAATCACCCAAATTCTCCATGACGCTGGCGAATGCCGCGATGATGGGCTTGGCGGTGTCGACTGCAGTTGCAAGAGACTCGCTAGCGGTCATCTGCCTAAGCTGAGTGGCGGCCACTTCTTCGGCACTCAATATCATCGCGTCCTGCGCAGTTTTTAACTCTTTGGCGCGTTCTTTTTGTTCTACTATTTGCTCAGTGCTCAAAGCAACCCCGCCGGCCATATCCTCATAACTACCTTGCATCATTAAGGCCAAATCATTAACGTCAGAAAGACCCATGGATTCTGCAATTGCCTTTTTCTGATAATAGCCCATAGTATCATAAGACAAACCGGCTTCATCAAGAGAGTTTCTGATCATGTCAAAACGCTCTGCTGGATTTGTTGCCTCCATCATATCCATAGCGCTAACAAAATCGCCACCAAGCATCGCGTTTAATTTACCAGTCGCTTCAGCAGCGCCTTCGAATGTATCAAACTGTGCCGCTAAGCCCAAAATCTTATCTACTTCCATTCCGGAAGCCCGGGCCCGCATCTCTAAATCTTTAAAAACTTGATTTGCTCTATTTCCGAAAACTGCCAGCTGAGGTTCCAGCTTAACAAAGTCAGACATAACCTTTTTCGGATCACCCATCGCTTGAGCAAATTTAAGCATTTCTTTCGAAGCGGCTATTGATTCGTCAACGCCCATGCCTTGAATTCTTTGCATGTTTTGCATAGCTTGGGCGCTGTCTTCATATGCAATACCAAGTTCACCAGCAATTGCAACTTGCTCAATCATGGCGGTTCGCTGATCTTCGGTGGCAATATTTAAAGTTGTCATGCTCCCATGCAGCGCATGGGTTGACTGCTGGGCCTCGTCCATCGTTACGCCAAACTCGTTTAAGGCTTCAACATTGTCAAAATAGCTTTTGGAAAGATTATAAGCACCTCCGGAAGCTTTTATAAACTCTTTATTCAAATTGTCTACTCTCACGCCGAATTCGATGACATCTTTTGCACTCTTCACCAACAGCTCATCTACTTTTTGCATTACGCCGGCATACGCAATCGTGGCGGCGTTAGCGATGCCCTGCTTGGTGGTAAGCTCTCCGAGGCTCTCCGCTGTATTTAAAATTGTTTGGCGAAATGCTTTTTGTTCTTTTACTGCATCTTTGGTAAATCCCATAAATTTCCACAAAGTATTGCTAGATACATTTAAAGCCTCTTGTGACTCTTCTAACTCTTCATTAACTTTCTTTAATTCTTTCGCTAGATTTGCTTGCATTTCAATTACGGAGCCGGTCGGCCCGATGTGGTCGCCCAAAGAAATCGCGAGGTTCTTCATCTCGGTGTCGAGGTCGCCGGTCTCTTGAGCCGTATTGATAAGAGCTTCAATTAGTCGCTTTCTGTTGGTCAGCTCACGCTCCTGCATCTCTGCAGATTCCCGTTGCGTCTCGGTGAGTGCCGCTATCTGGTCCATCAGATCCTTAGCTGCTTGTGCTTCTCGTTTTAATCGGTCGGCCCGGGATTCTGCCATCTAAATACTCCTACTTAAACGGCCACTTAAGACCCGTTGCTTTTGTAAATTTGCTAATTGCACCTTTTAGCATGCCTTTACTAGCATGTGTTCTTGGATCGTTTAAGCCGTGTTTTTTATATGCATCAATATATCTTTTTTCTCTTCCAAGAGCGTTTGCAAAAGCTTTAATTTCATGAGGCTGACCGCGTACTTTTACTGGCATAAAAAGATCTTGTCCAAACATTCTTCTTAAAACAATTTTGGTGATATTTCCAAACATTCTTAGAAAACTTTCGTCTAGCTGGTTTTGACGTAATTTTTCAAAATCAATTACTATTTCCGTGATTTTATCTTCTTGTAATAGGTCTTTTTCTTGCATAAAAGTGCCCTCTAATAGATAATTAGTTAACTAAATGAAATGAGCCAAAGCGATCTCTGCCTTGGCTTGTAATTTTACTTAGTATATTTGCCTGCTGCAGCTCTGGCAGAGGGCGGCATCCTGGCCATCCCTTCGCGTGACAATTCATGTGAGTTGCTGCCGCCGCCACTTCTTGCCTCTTCCGCTTTTTCATTTTCGTTCTTAAGCTGCTTGGCTAAGCGATCAACAAACCAATTTCTTAGACCAACTGGCAGATTGTAAGCCTCTATAAAACTCCAGCCGCCAACATATTTCAAATAGAAGAACTGTTCATAAACAGCTTCCATATAATTTCTACTTAGGCCAAAAAAATTCCGTTGTAAACGGAACCTCCAATTGGGCCTGATAGCCGCACTCTTCGCATTCAAAATCTTGTTTCAAGTCAACCGTTGGATTGATAGCCCTATACGCTTTTCTTAAATATCTTGCATCAGATGCCGGCATGTTATCAATTAAATATTCAATTGATCTTTTTGTCTTGTCGCCATTGGCTGAAATAATTGTCCACCTGAATTGAGAAGTTGCATTTTTCTCTGGTTTTTTATTTTTCTTCAATTGCTGTGAAGAGTTGACAATTTGCTGTTCATCGCGACCTAGGAGAAGGCGAACCTCAACCTGGACTTGTGTTTTTGGCAACGTAACTATGAATGTCCCATGATCAGTTCCCACTACATCAAAATCATCTGTCTCCGTACCGTAATAAACGCTCGCATCAAACAAGTCAAACTCATTTTCTTGCTTTTCTCCGCATGCCGTACAAGCTAGCTGGGTTTTGTACATATTGCCATAACCACTAATTCTTGCCGAAATGAGCATTGCATTTTTATCGCCAATTAAAATTGAATCTAATTTAACTCTTTTGTCAACGAGAATATTCTGTAAGAATCTATCTAATGCTACGCCCTTTTTTAACAAGGTTCTCGATGTTAAAATATCTTCATCTTTTGCCGTCATATGACGAATTTCAATATGCTCTTGCATATGAAGGGGATGATCTTCAGGGTAATATAACCCTCTTGATGGTAGTTCGACAAATTCTGTCGGAACTACAAATGATAACGGTGCTACAGCACCAGCGTTTTGATCCATTGCTGGAGTCGTTGGAGGCTCCGTTGCAGCTGTATGTTTTGCTCCAACTCTATCCTCATTATTTCTACGTGGCAAATTTCACCTCTCTGTTTTAAAATGCCTATTTATGGTCTTTACTTTGAAGCCGAAGCGACGGCAGGGTCGAAAAGCTTGTTTACAGTTGGTCCAGAGGCGTCGCCGTGGAGCGAGGCATTCCCGGAACCCGCCAATGTTGCAAAATCATAGCGAATCTCAATCTCAATTAAAGTAAAATCTTCAGAATCATAATCTAAATCGCCAAACTTCATATCTTTGATCCAGGCGCCGTTGAGTACCCATGTTTCAACCGGAGCTGCATTCGAGTCAATTTGAGTAATTACAACTTCCCCCAAACTGGAAACCGAAGCTCCTTTAGAAATGGTGGTATATTGCGCCGTGTCCGGGGTACCAGGAATTTTATAGCCAGATGCTTCAATGACCCTGGCAAAAGACGTTGCAATATCAGGGTCCACAGGATCAACAAGTGTGATAGAAACAGTGTTCCACTCCACCTTCCCAGGATAATAAAATGTGTGATTTAAAAATTTATGTGGCGTCTCGCTCACGGTAAAAGAGGGCTTGCTGACTTTCTTGCAATACCACATCGTACCTTCGATCCCAGTAAATTGTACATGAAATTTATAAGCTCTCTTTGGATCGGGAGCAGCGGCCGCTCCGCTCTCGTCTTTGTAATCTGTCCAGAATGCCATTTAATTAATTCTCCCGTTCTTAAATATATAGTGTCTTGGTTGATTAATATTAATTTTATTACTAATCATCGAAAGAGGCTCCCGTACTAGCCACAACAAAGTCAATTGCGATAAATTCGATTGCTCTAGCTGGCTTGATCATAATTTTTGCATACATAATATTTTGATCAACAAGGTCAGGGGTGGTCGTGTTTTCATCCAAAATTAAACGATATTCTGTAATACCAAATCTGGCTTGTACGCTTCGTAAGAATGGATTTACCAAGCCCTTAAAACGATTCCACGTTGCTTGAACATTTTGATCAAAAAGTACTTGAGTTGATAGTCTTGAAACCTCTTTCTTCAAGAAAATCATCAAGCGACGAACGTTAATCCGATCTAATGCTGACTGTCTTGCTTGAAGAGTCTTTTGTCCAAAAATTACAATTCCTTCTGATGGGAAGCTGGCGATTGGATTAACTCTGGCGTCATAAAGCTTATCTCTTTCTTTAGAAGAGAGCCGCTCGCGGACACCGACAACCGCCAATCCAGCAGAGCCCTCGGTCAACCCACCTCTATTAAAGCCGGCAGGAGCAAACCAAACAGCTGATCTTCTTTCAGAGCTGGCATATGTTCCCAGAGCAACAACGGAAGGTGGCACCCAAACAGATTGGCCCGTAGCGCTGTCATTGATCCGAACCCATGGATAATAGGCACAGCCATAGCTACTGTCAATATTCCTATTTCTTAGATTTTGAATTACGTCATCTACGGTACCTCGACGACCACTTTCAGTGGTATTGTTTTCGGTAAATGGTACATATCCACCATCCAGGTCAACGATTGCCAATGCGTCTCCTCTATTTTCACAAGTTGACACAATATGGTCAACCAGAGAATTGTCAGTGAGGCCGGGCATTGTCAAAAGGTTCATCTCAACAAACTCTGGATCTGCAACCGTGTCAATTGCACGCTTGACTGAATAATAAGCATAACTATTAAATTCAGTTCCCGAAGAAAGTCCACTATTTCTGAATGGCTCGGATTCTGTAATGTCCATGGCATCGAAGCCGCCATAGAATGGAGCCGAAAATTTATCGTAACCCAGTGCCAAAACTCGTCCATAGCTAGCACTATTTGCAGAAAGACTTTCTGCTCTAGAGCCAGATTCATAAACCAATATGTCTCCTAAGCTGCTTTCGTGACGAAGATCATCTAGAGAGAACACCCAAGAGTATTCTGTTAGGCCATCGCTTGAAGTGTTGAAAGTATCAAACGCGGAGCAAACAGGTCTACAATGATCTGGGATGCTGTGATCATATTCCAAAGATGTGGCGGTCTTTGTGGTTTGGAATCCGAAATATGCGTTTGTTGGATCGCTGAGGGTGCCATCAGAGGATGACACTCTTAATGGCACAGCGGGGAACTCAATGTTACCAGTAATTGCCAAATTTCCAAGGTTCATAAACTGATCATCAATGTCTTCGATGCCGGCCCCAGTGCTACCGCCACCACCAGGGATTTGGCCGGCGAAGGCAGCGAAAATATTGAAACCCGAGTTGCCCGCACCGCCGGCGCCCTCATAGATCTTGGTGAGACCCGCCGCACCACTGATGAAAGAGAAAGATCCATATCTAACCGGGCCATGAACACCGAATGGTAGTAGCGTAGAGTTTGTGACGCCGGTGTCGACATCTTCATTCATCTCGACGCGGACAAATTTAGACTGATTTGGATATTTTCCAAATTGTCTAATCCTTTTCTCGGTATCGCTCCATGTGACATATGTATCGCCAAGTCTGCGTGCGATATAGTTTGGAGATGTGGGATCTAAATTAAGATTTGAATATCTTTCAACTAACTGAACCGCATTATCGGTATCTTCAATTCTTCGAAGCTCAACTGTAAAACTTCCATGTGGACTAATATCTGGTCTCTCTGATTTCTTGATATCGGTAATAGATACTTTAAGGTTTCTCTGAAGCCACTCGCCATGACTTAAACCAACAAGCTTAAAGAGCTTTTGCATATCCTCTGGGGCATAGCTGCTAGCGTTTGCAGTGTCTAAATGTTGCGAAACAAACCAACCAGTCTGGCAATCTTGAAAAGAGCGCTTCTGAATACCGTGGTGATTACTACCACTACCAATTCCGGTGATCCAGCCATGAGAGGATCCGGCGTTGGTTGCGGTAATTCCATTTTTAGCCAGTACTTTGCGCAAGGCATTATCATATGTTTCGCCAAGCCAATATTTTTCTTGCTGAGCGGTTCTTGTAACTGTTGTGTTTGTTAAAATTGGATTTGTATTAAAAACTTTACGAATATAAATATCAGAAGTATCATCGAAGTTGAAAGATGCCAACTTTAGAGTGTTTCCACTAGTGTCTTTAATAATTGCTTTGAATTCGTGATTTGCGCCCTCGTCGTTCATGAGAATACCAGAACCTGAGAGAGCAGTATCGCCCGTTTGACTGTGCAAGTGCTCAGTATCACTGCCGGTAAGCTCAATTGAGCCCTCCTGCAAATACCAAACAGCAGCTAGTGTACCAGACATCTGCCTTCCAGTGTGGGCGCCCCCAGCGGTTGTGGTGTCATCCCTCGGGATCGGTGAAGATCCGGATTCGATAATGAATAGTCCGTAAGCACCACCATTAGATGAGCGCGCAGCATTGTGGGCGGCATCAGTCTTCCAGCCGGATTTTCCGGCGCCGGCAGATGTTGTTTCCTTGTCGTGATAATCGCCCATGAGACGAATCATTGTAACGGGGCCTACGCCGGCTCTCAAATAAGCTTGAGCGGCATAAGCTGCATATGTGGGGCCAACGTAATTACCATCACGCCAAACATCGCCACCTTTACCACCAGGAATAGGCATTCCGAAAACATCAACATATTCCGAAAAAGATGAAACCCTTACTGGTCTTAAACCTGGGCCTCGCTCTGTTCTTCCGATGATGACCGGTCCAATGCCCACAGGGCCTCTTGGAATGAAAGAGTTATCGATTTCATTTACAAAAATTCCAGGGGATACAAACTTAAATTTTTTAACTGACATACTTGGTATTCTCCTTAAGAGCCATATTGCTAAATATCATTTTCATAAACATATATTATGATTATGACTTTTCATGTAGTAAATAGTTGGTTTCATTTCTAAAACCCCACAACATTTTAAAAATTAGCTAATGCTATAATTTAAAAAACCGATCCTTTTTTGCAGCCGGTGGAAAACCACCAGTATCTGGATGCTCATCTTGTGAAACCACCCGTTCTCTGGGGATCCTTACTTTTACAGCATTTTCGCGAATAACAATCTTTGGAGTCTCTTGATTCTCGTTCTCGCCAATCAAATGTCCGAGGACTCGGATGTCAAATTTTGTTTCAAACACTCTTTCATCTTCGCCTAAATCTGCCAAATTATTATTAGATCCAAAATCTTTTGGCAAAAAACCTTCAAACTTATGGCCATCGCTGTGAAGATTGAAATTATTTATTTGCCCCGTTTTAACCAAAAATGGTGTCAATATTTCATTAATTTGCTGTTGATATTCAGCCTTTAAAACAATTGAATAAGTTAAATTAACATAGACGGGCAAAGGTATGGTTATCGTCTCATAAACAATTAATTTATTGCTTCTTGGATAATATAATTGACCATCGCCAACAGAGCCACTAGCAAAAGCTCCCGGAGAAACGTCATCGGCATTATCTGTATCTCTGCCGCCACCACGTAATTTGGCACCTTCGTTGGCTGCAAACAATGATGTTTTTTCCTGCTGAATTCTTCGTCCTATCGTAACTGTTCCGCCACGGGGATCATCAATTGGATAAATATTTGCTGTCAATCTTCCATGCATTGTTGAGTCTTTTGTAATTGACGTTCTTTCGACTGTAATGAGAGGCAATTTAAGATTTCCGCCACTATCTCTCAGCTCTTTATCATTTTTAATTTGAAAGGCGCGTTCTGCAGATACCCAAATTACGGGCACTCTTTTTCTGCCCTTGTTTGTTGTTGAAAATATTCTTAATTTTTCATATAACCAATTATATAATGCTTGATCAATTGTTTCCAACGACGATGGCTGAAATGCAATGTCTCTTTCGGGTTGCAACGAAGAAGTGTCGAAATAAGTTGGTGGTGCTAAAAATTCAACTGGCATCGAAAAGACCCTCTCTCGCTCTTACGCATCTTGCTGCAATCTCAATTCTGTGATCAATTTGACCAAACAATTGTTTGGGCTCTGCTAAAGTTACGATCTCATAATATATATCGCCATACAAAACAAAATCTCCCTCGCGAACAAACAAGTCCTGATCTTCTGTTAGCCTTCTCTTGTGAAAATGTATATTAATGGCGACTTCTTTATCTAATGCAACTCCGCTAGTAAATTTAGTTTTAATTCCCTCAAATTCAACAAGAGCATAAACGCGGACTGGGGGTAGAAATGTTTTTTCTATTGCCTCGCCATAAAGTGGATGAAAGTTTGTTCGATCAATGTCAATTGGATAATAAAGAATTTGTTGGCCGATTACGCGCTCAATTAATTCATCATTTACCTGCTTGACAAGATCGCGCTCCTTCTTTCCTAAAAAAAGTGGAGGCGGTGGGGCTTCTGGCTGGTTCCAATCGTCAGACATTCATTTACCCTACAAATATTGGCAATGGAGAATGCTTAAGAATATTGGTTGTTGCCTCGACAAGCTCCGCATCGCTCTTAATAAGATCGTTGTATTCAAGTAGATCAAGAACCTCTTTAAGCTCTGTTCTCAATTTTTCTTGCTCATCTTTTGCCTGTGTTATTAACGCATCGCCATTTAATGTTACAGATTCACCCGGAATCGGAACTGTTGAAAATTTGCTTCTAATTTGTCCAAGAGTTTCCTTTGTAAGAGCTAAAGCAAATCTTCGAATCCATTGTTTTCCAATTGAATTTATATTTTCATACGGTACATTATCAAACGGCAATGTATTCATATTATTAACACCCGACATTCCAATGGTCGATTCATTTGAATATTCATCCCATATATCAGTGTGAACTGAGAATTCAATCCAAAAATATTTTGGCGCATGGGCATCTGGAACTGGATATAATCTTAATTTATTGTTTCTAAGATCGTATGAATAATGAGATATTCTTGTATATATCGAATCCTCATAGGCCATGGCCTGCAATTTATTCTGCCAAGATGGTATTAATTCAAATGTGGAATCATCTGAATATTGACCGTATGTGTTTAAGTTGCCTACAACGCCAATTCCACCATAATATCCATAAAATCTCCACATAGCCTGTGGTGTTTTGTAATAGACTTTTTTAACTAAAATCTTTTTATATCCATTATCATTGCCGTCTGTTAATAATCCAGCAAAATCAACACTTCCCCCGCCGGCAGCATCAGAATTATCCACCGAAGCGGTTACAACTAATTTTTGCAAATCGTATTCTTGCTGGGTCTTGACTGTGGCAAATGATGCCGAATAAACTGGCTGCGTGCCGCCAATGCCAGCCTCTTCGGAAAGTCCATCGGCAACTCGACGGGCATATGTGAATTCAAATCTTGGATATTTTAAATTAGTGCCAGCTGGACCGGTAACAAGATTTCCACGATGATCGAATGTTCCGGTTGTGTTTCCGAGGGCATCAGATAAAATGTTCTTTGACTGATGGATGTTAATTAAATAAGAATACTCTAAGCACGCTTCCTCATAGGCCGCATAAACATTTGAGGAAGATAATTCAATATCTAATATTTCACCACCTAATTTTCTAAACGTATATTCAACCTGTGCTGCGGCGCCTGACAAAAAAGCTTCTGTTCCGGTTGTGAACGTATTATTGTTTGAGTCTGTGTACTTTACATATGCACCAATTGCCAAAGAGCCGGATACGTCATCTGCGTTTCCCGTGACTGGCAAAATAGATTTGCTTGTTTGACTTATTGGTGTTAGTGTTGGGCGAGCCATGCATAGTTCCCTCCGTATCAATAATTAGTTTTCTGAAATAGAAAACCCCGACCCACAGTGGGGTCGGGGAAAATAAAGATTTTTTAAAACAAGATTAGTTAATTATCAACCAGTAGATGTAATTCCACCATTCGCACCAGAATAGGTTACACACTGCCAAGTTGTTCCATCGCTAACGACTTCAACTCTATCTCCAACCAGAGCAGTACCTCCGACAAATGTAACTTTATCTCTAAGAAGAATTGAAGTTGGAGATGCATCGATGTGAATACCTTGTATGGTGTCAACCGTAGCTGCCACAATATCAATGTCTTGCGAACCATGAGCGTTAGTCAAAACGAAAGTAGCATGCCACCCAGTCGTGGCATTCGCAGGCAGCGTAATGTCATACGCGGACGCGTCTGCGTTAATTGTAAACAGCACGCCAGAATCAGCTTCTACCAATGTTTTGGCAGCAGTTATGTTGACTACTTTGCGCTTGTACCCGTGTATGGTACACTCGCCATTAAGGCCCGGGCCTCGGTTAAGCAATTTTTTTAATCTTGCGATATTTTGTTGAATAGGCATATTTTTTTCCCTCCTAAAGTATTAAATACAAGCCCGATAAAAGATCCGCTGACGAGCAGCGTTCCTCTTATCACTTTTAAATAGTACCTCAAAGCAAAAAAACCCCCGCTCTTGCGAACGGGGGCTTCTTATTTTTGGTTTATCGATTAGCTCTCGGAGCCACTCTCACCAAGTAGGCCGCGTACAATTACGAGTCCATACATATCGGGGCGAACCATCTTCTTGGCGTACCGAGTCATCACGCCCTTGCGGGGTACGAAGTCTTCGATACCGAAAATGGTAGGTGTCACCTGTAGAGGGACGTATGGGGCGTAAACGTAGCCACTTTCTAGGAAGCTACCACCCTGACGACCAATTAGGACGACATTCCGGGGGAAGTAAGGATCAACGTAAACGTCGAACTTTCTACTCAAGGCACCGGTCTTGACTGCACCAATTTGTCCCTTGTCATCATCGTGGGTAACGCTTGCGCGGAATCCAGCTGTGAATTCAAGGATGTTAGCAACCTCGGGGCCGCAGACAACAAAATTAGCACCGCCACGAAGCGTCTTACGATGGATCTGAGCGGATACATCATTGATTGTCTCAATGAGAGTCTCATACCATTCAGACACTGTACCGGTGAAGTCGGGAGCCTTAGTGGCAGCACCAACTTCTGCGCCAGTCTCGCGCTCAACAAACATTCCAGGCATTCTTGCCCAGTAGTAAGTTGCGGCGGTGGCACCCGTAACCAAGTCGTTAAGGATCTCGCGATCGATCTCAAGAGCAATTTGCTCAGAGAGGATGCTAGTAAGCTCAACTTCGGCATCAAGGTTGTGGTAAGCGTTAAGATCCTGTCCTAACTCTGGGGTCCACTTAGCCTTAAGCTTCTTGGTCTTGGCAGTTACAGCAACGGAGTCAACCTTCAGGTCGATCTCGGGAATATTTTCTTCATTCTCAAGTCCCCAGGTTGTAGCACCGACAACGGAACCAATTGCTCCACCAGCTTGGAATTTGTCATCAATTGGGAAAGTGATTTCAAGTAACTTACCGGTAAGATTAGTCTTAGGATCCTCGTAAAATCCGTTATGCGCTCCAGGATTACTTGCAGTACTCTCAAACACCATGACAAGCGTGGTGTCCGTAGTATTGGTAATATCCAAATCGCGTGGGCCTGCAGTGGCCTTCTCTGAAGACTTACCAACAAGCTGATTCAAACGACGAACATGACGCATTTGAGCGCTGTCGTATGAAGCATCGCCTGTGGTATTGGCTGCTCCAGACTTGGCGTCTGCTACGATACCAATTAGATTATCCAGATTAAGCTGTGACAGCCCAGATTGGCCAGCAAAGGTCATGACAACGACTGCAGAACCAGAAAGGTCAGGATCATACTTAACAAGCTTGCTAAGCGAAGTAGTAACTGTGCTACCGCCAAGACTAGCATGCGAAACAGCACCATCAACATCATCACCAGTTCCAGAACCAACAACACCAGAAGCAAGAACGACGGGCGATGCCAGAGCGGTGGAACCGGTTGGGGATGAATATCCCTGGGCTAGAGAATAGAATCCTCTTTCGGCATCAACGCCAGTAAGGCTAATACCACCGGTGATTTCAGAAGCAAGTCTGCCACCACCATAAATGGATGCTTTACCTCCAGAATAACTTGAGCCAGATTGGTCCAAGCGGACTGAATTGAACTTAAAGTCCATGAAGAAAATGAGTCCAGAAGGCAAGCTCATTGGCTGAACAGATACAAGATCGTTAGCAATAAGACCACCGAAGACTCGACGGACGATGGGGAATGCAACAGCGGCAAAACCCTCAACATCACCAGCTGACATTGTAGACGCCTCACGAAGAAGTTCCTTGGCCTGATTTTCTAGAAGACGAGCCATGCCGTTCTTTTTACGGTCATTACCCAAGCCTTCTAAAAGACCAGTGCGCTCCCACTTACTGAGAAGTGCGGAACCCTCTTTCCTGAGATCTCTGCTTACAATGCCTTCAGTTAATTTATTTAAAATAGACATAATTTTTTTTAATCTCCTTAATGATTTTTATTATTTAATTTTTAATCCCAGCAAGACGCTTCATTCGATCAACGAACAAATCATCGGTATTTCGCTGGGATTTGTGTTTGGGGATGATCGAAGATGGGCGAGAAACTACTTCGCTCAGTGATTGTGGATTTCTTCTATTAATAGTGGATCCCACTGTGCTCTGAAGGGTTTCATAGATCACCTTCGCTTCATCAATTGAACCTGCTTTGGAAATGGCATCAACAATTTTAATTTTTTGCCGCTCATTCAAGGAGACATTTTTTAATGCTCGGTTCGTATATAATAAGCGCGCATTTGAAAGGTTAACTTTTTCAAATTTTTCTTTCATTTGCATTAGCGCTTGTTTTAATTCATTCATATGCTGTTTCAAAACTTTCTTTTCTTCGCGAAGTCCTTCAACAGCTTTTTCAAATTCTTCTTTTTCTTCTTTATATTGGGTCGATTGTCTGCGGGCTAACTCAACCTCTTCGGCATAATCCAATTGTGCCTGGGGAGTTCCTGCCCAACCGCCCTTTTGTGGTTGCATATCCACAACTAGTTCTTCGATAAGATCTGATAAATCTAGATCATCTAAATTAATTTCTTCGTTCTGCTCCTCCTCTTCCTCGGATTCTTTCTTGGACTTCTCCTCGGATTTTTCAGCAGTAGCATACTCAAACAAACTTAACAAATCTTCCTCGATCTCAACTTCTTCTTCTAAAGCCTCCAAATCTAGCTCGCCACCTTCTTCTTCGCCGGCGAGCGGACCCATATCCATGGGATCCCCTTCAGGCAACTCTTCAGCCATTTTTCTAAGATCGGCTATATCAATTTCAATTTCAGTCGGCTCATCCTCATCGGGACATGGACAAGCATTCTCGCCGTCCAAAGCCGCTGGTGGAATATCCAAGCCGGGATCTACATCCTGGCCAGCATCTTCGGCGGCTCCGAGGGCCGCTTCCAGTCCCAGATCTGCGGGCTGCTCCAACAAAGTTGTCATAGCTTTTTTAATTTCTGGGGCATATTTTTCAATAATTGCAGATTCTGCGTTTTTTAGTGCGGCTTCTTTCAAAGCTTTTGCATCAACGATCGCTTGTTCTAACAATGAAGACATAAAAAATCTCCTAATAATAAATTTAGTCACAAATAAATAGTAGCGATTGCTTTAAAAATCCATATTTATGTTTCTTCGATAACATATGCGCCCTTAATTACAATATCTTCATCAATATTACAAAAATCTGCAACTTGTATTATCTTTAAAGCTCTTTCAATTGGGGCAAGATCATATTCCTCAATAGAGTCAATTACATCTTGTATCTTATCGTACTCTCCATTAAGCAAAGAAATTATAATATATTGATTTTGTTCGACATGTTCAACTGGACAGTCAAATTCCTTTAAAGGCTTTAAGTCATGTACGCTATAGTTTATAATGCTAGAATTAATAAATCTTATTTTCATTTTTCTATCCAGGAGTGTGAGGAAGCATTCTGTTAATGGCGACACCACGCAACGTGATTCCTGTCCCCGTGCTAGCTGTTGCGAATGTCCAAGTTGACCCATCATCTGTGCTATATCCTAATTTTCCGCTGTTGCCGACAGCAACAAAGCTACCGGAACCATTTGATTCTAAAGCATTTAAATTTATGCTGTGTCCGGAATCAATTAAAGTCCAGGTAATTCCGTTGTCTGTACTTCGGGTTATCTTACCACTCGCACCAACTGCCATCCACACATTTGCAGTACTTGCGCCGGCGCCGCCGAATGCAACTGCTACCACATTGGTGGTGCCGAATCCGATATCTTCATCGGTCCAAGTGGTTCCATTATCTACAGTTCTTTTTAATTTTCCGCTTTCGCCGGATATCAACCATATGCCATTTGCATAATCTACGGTCTTAACATCCTTACCGGCACCGAGGAAGTTGCTGCCAGAAACCAACGACCAGTTAACTCCGTTATCTACGCTTACAATTAAATCATCAATGATGCCAATCATCCACACGCCGGCGCCATTAGACCCAATATTATCGTGTTGGAAGAGTCCATAGTTTGATGTAGCATCGCTATAGTCAGATGCAGAAGCCGATGGAGACCAAACTCCAGCTGCTGTGTCGTTGCTGTCTGCTCCAAACGATGAAGTCATTATACTTTTAGCACTAGTTAATGATTTGGCGCCGACCATGAATTTCTGGCCACCCCGATCATAATGTATGGCGCGATTACCTCGGGATCCATCAAGATTAACCGAGGAGCGCGTCCCGGCTGGTGGATTGTCGGTTATGTATTCAATTTCTTTAGTGTTTGAATTCCTCGCGAAAACCCACAATCCGTCGCCATAACTACCCGTATTTGCGAAAGCAACACTGAACATATCAGTGCTTCCTCCCTGAGCCGCAATAGTCCAATTAATGGCGTCTGTGCTATAGCCAACATTACCGTCATTGCCACACAGAACCCAGAGATCTGAATGAGTGGGTCCGGAAGCGCATGTGCCGGCAGCATTAACTGTCTCAATGCTAGATTTTGCTGCATCATTAATTTTTTCGATGCTGCTGCAAGCCACATCATTAAACTTTTCGAGCGCCATTATGCGACCTCAATAACAGTAGTGCTGGGATTAAAATAGACGGTATTTGCAGTAACAGCCCACCCAACAATCTGAACAAGGTCTCCATCAGTATCCGGTGCAGTTTGCTCAGGAACATTTTCTGATGACGTTTCAGCTTCGGGAACGTAGAGAACGCCTGCGATGGTATAGGCCGGGAAAGTTCCATTATCAGTTAAAAATCCCTGCAGCAGAAAAAGACCAGCAGCATCGGCAGAAATATCCGCAGCTGCCATGGCAACGCATCGCGGCGTGGTTGAGCCGGCTGTTGCCACTGCCTTCCACATTTTGCTATCTGAAGCCTTAAAGTATACGAGTTCGCCGCGAGATAAAGCCTCCCCTGCTGTAAATATAGCAGTAATTCCGGAGGTGTTCTCGTCTGCGGGACTGGAATCGATATTGACATTGTGCGTTACAGACAAACTACCAGCAACTGTCGTTACTGACGCTATTCCGTTTCCGATTGTGACATCGACCTCATCTTCAGCGTCACCAGATGCAACAATGAGGCCGGGCTGAATCTCTCCGTCGTGGGAGGCCACATTAAGCGTTAGCTTGCCTTCCTCGGCGCCACCGGTCATATCCGGAATGGTTACTACAATTGAGGCAAAAGTATGAGCATTGCTTCCATCGTCTTCGCTGACAAATGTTATATTACCAACAACATCATTATCAGCAACATTGCCCCCGTCTTTGAGGAATTTAAGTGTTCCGCCAGTTGCGTCGTTGTTTGTATTCTTAAGAGTAAGAACCGGGCAAGCCGTCACTCCATTACCCTCTAGAATAAGACCAACATCGTGCTCGTGGGTCAAAGTAATTTCTGAGTTTGTACCAAAATGAACAACTGATGCATCGCTCAAAAGGATCAAGTCATCACCAATAACTGCATCGAGAGCAACGCTCAGTCCACCATCTGTCTGCAAAGAACCATCCGTTGTGGATGTTGCAGCAGTGGTGTCATCAACAATTACTCTTCCAGAAGTAGTGAGCTGAACCATGGATGAATTGCCAGTAGAAGTGATGGCGGCACAACCAAGAGTTCCAAGAGTTGCAATATTTTTGCTGGCGTCCAAAACAACAGCTTTTGCCGCTGCGGCAGTTCCATTCGTAATGCCATCAAGTTTTTCTAGGTCAGCCTCTGCCATAACAGCGCTACCAATGGTAAGACTCGTTGCACAAGTCAGAGTTCCGGCAACAGTCAAATTACCAGTAGAAGCTAATGTCATCTTAGCAGTTGCAGAAGCAGCAGCAGTTTCAGAGTCAGCCGCTGTAAAAACTAGCGAGGTAGCATTAGCATCTGCGGCGAAAGTTTCTTCTGCGATTGCATGAATACCAGCAGCAACTGTTGCACCATCTGTGCCATCAGAGTCACCGGCAGCAAACTCAATTGAAGCAATAACTTCGTCAGCGACAACTGCATTTTCTTCAGATTTTAATTGTAAAACAACAGGTAAGTTATCGCCAGTTCCAATGTGTGTTATTGTAAGCCCAACATCTGCAACATGAGTCAAGGTAACATCCTTGTTAGCTCCAAAGTGAATCACAGCAGCATCAGACAACATAAGCAAATCGTTGCCAACAACAGCATCTTTAGCAACACTCAACCCGCCATCCGTTTGAAGTGAGCCATCGGTAGTACTGGTTGCATCTGTTGCGTCATCTGTTTTAACAATACCGCTGGCAACAATTGTAGATGTGGTAAGTGCAGCCGTTGCGACTGTGCCGCCGGCTGCAGTCAAAGTGTTCGAAGAATGAGTTAAAGTTATGTCTCCGTTGTTAAAGTTAACAACTGCACCTGAAGCCAAAAACAAGTCTGACCACATTTTACTTCCTGTGCCTAATGCGATTCCGTCACTCGTGTTGGGAGAAAACTCATTAGCAGCCAACGTGATCTCGTGTGCGTTTGCAGCATAAAAGTGAATTTCATCTGCCGTCTCGAAGTCAATTTTAGTTTGATCATCTTCACCAATTTTAAGATCGGTTGCGAGAATGGATGTAATGCCGGTTTGGGCTGCGTCAACTGTAAAGGTAAGGTCGAAAGGGTCACCATCGCTACCGGGGGTTGTGTCTGTCCAATTGGTAGTAATGCCAGAACCAATGAATTTGACCTCTTCATTATTGGAAATAGATACCTCGGTGCCATCATCATCTTCTAGAATAAACTGAGACATTGACCCACCACCTGCAGCGGAGGCCCAAGATGGAATGCCGCTGGCGAGGGTTAAGACTTGATCATCGTCGCCTTTTGCCAGCCTCTGTAAATTGCCGGAATTGCGATAATATACATCTCCATCTGCATCTGATCCTAAAGCAAATCCACCATTAGGCATATCTAAATCACCAGATATTGTCGTAAGGGAGTCAGCGCCGGCGCCAATCGTCACATCAATTTCGCCATCAGCACTACCGTCTTGTAATTTTAAGCCGGTAGTGACTGTGCCGTCATGCTCGGCAACTTTAAGCTCTAATATACCACCCTCGGAGCCGGCTGTCATATCCGAGATGGATCCGACAACCGCAGCATACAAATGAACATTGGATCCGTCGTCTTCGCTAACAAACGCTATATTTCCAACGACATCGTTATCTGCCACGTTGGCGCCGTTTTTAGTGAACTGTAGTGCGGGTCCGTTGGCATCAGCATTTGTATTTTTAATCTCAACATTGGGCTTCTCAGAGGTTGCGCTGGAAATGACCACAGAAGGTCCATCAATCGTAACCGCTGTCGAAGCATTAATATCAACTGTTGGGGCTGTTATATCTAAAGTTGTACCTGCATTTATCTCAAGGTGTCCATCTGCAGAGGCAAAGATTTCTTCCGCGCCACCAACATCGTGAAACTTAAGTTTTGTTGTAAGTAAAAGCGATAGCTCATCTTCTGACGCATCGTATAGAACGCCCTCACCAGCGGTCGCACTGTATATGCGAAAATCAACACCGGTATCATCAACACCAAGAGCAACTGGCCATACAATATTGACCTGAGTCTCAGAGCCATCAAGCTGCAAAACATTTGTAGTATCCATACGAAGAATTATGTCGTTCGCAGCGACCTCTTGCCTTATAAAGAAGTGCTCTGCGGAATTCATATACATGCTAACTTTATCTGCTCCATCACTTTCAAAAACAATCTGTCGCGAATCAGCGTCGTCTTTGTTGATTCTCAACGCTTCGCTAGAAGAGCCGCTTAAATACAGGGTGCCGACAACTAGACCGCCATTCGAAGCCGTTAATTGTCCCGTTACAGTTATAACGTCAGTAACCGCATCGCCCAATGTAACATTCGCATCAAAAGAGACGGCTTGTTCAAAAGTTGCAGCTGCTCCCGCAAATCGAAGCTCATCAGTGCCATCTTCATCATACTCAATTGATGCATCCTTGCCCGTGCCAAGATAAATCTTTTTATCGTCTGAGACAAGAAAGCCGCTGGTGCCGGTAACTTCAGAAAATGTTTGAGTTTCTGTCCAAGTATTCGCGCTGCCCAAGCCGCCTACCTCCGACTCAGTGTTAGCATTATTAACAAAATAAAGCTTATCAGATTTAACATAAAGAAGCCCACCCGGTTGGCCAGCACCGGTGGCGCTAGGACTATCTGCAACCGTAAGGGTTGAAGATGTGTGTTGTCCAAAAAATATAGCACCGCTGATAAAAGCGCTTCCTGAGACTGTGAGTCCGCCAGAACCAGTTACTTCACCAATAATAGCCATTTAAATTAATTCCTTTTTTATTCTTCTTCAACTTCTTCAAGAACAAACTTATAAAGTTTTCCTGTGTTGTTGTTTCTTATACTTAAATAGTCAGATTCCTCAACAATTGTCCAATCGCCGCGTTCGTTCTTTAAGTGAAGATCGCCAGTATAAATGTTTTTCCAGCGCTTAGCAGTGGCGCCCAAATCATATGTAATATCTGCGGCAGGGAGAACATCACCGGCAAACTCAGCACCATTTGATCCAGTAAGTTTGCCTGTCACTGTTGTAACATCGCTAGCGGCATCTCCAAGTGTAACGTTGGCATCAAAAGTGACAACTTGCTCAAAGGTAACAGCTGCACCAGCGAACCGAAGTTCATCGGTGCCGTTCTCGTCATATTCAATCGTGGCATCGCTGCCATTTCCAAATCTTAATACCGTATCATCTGGAACTGTCAATCCATTAGAGGCAGTAATGTCTACTTTAAACTTAACTGGGGCGCCTTGAATCTTTAGCACATCATCGCCACTTTCGTCATAGCCCATATAGACATCGCCACCGGAGGCATTTCCAAATCTCAGCATGACATCATCGGGAATTGTTAATCCATTCGATGCGGTTAGATCAGTAGCCACTGTTAGGCTAGAGGCGTCAATGGTTAGACCGCCACCAGAACCAACAGCCAGCGTTGCATAGTTGCTGCCATCATAAGATAACTTAAGTTGAGTTGAGGTTGAGAGTACTTCAAGTTGTGTATCCGGATCTACTACGCCGATGCCGACGCTGCCGTTAGGAACGAGTAGGCCGTAATTGGTACTGGCACCTTCAGCTTGGACGTAAAGTCCTATATTTTTGGTACTTCCGCCAGTAGCCTCAATGAAAGCTCCGTAACTTGTTCCACTTACAGCTTCAAATTTTTGTATCAGCAACCCAGAACTACCGCCACTTGTACGACCATCTCTGATATGGAGCGTTTCAGTTGGACTCGCTGTTCCGACGCCTAGACGGCCGTCGCAGAAGACTCCTCTGGAAGCGGTAAACTCGCCTGTCACTGTTGTGACATCGGCAGCGGCATCTCCAAGCGTAACATTACCATCCGTAGTAAAAGTGCCATTAATTTTTACACTACCGGTGAATTCGTGAATATCGTCGGCACTGTTGCCAAATTTTGAATCACCAGAAGCACTTAATGATGTAATGTTTTCAATTTGATATGCTGTTGCATAAATTGTTCCCGTAACAGAAACATCTCCGTTAACATGAAGCGTGGCGTTTGGAATCGTTGTTCCGTCTAAATCCGGCCAATCAACTCCAATTGCAACTCTGTTTGAACCAGTATCATAAATAAAACCAGCTTGGCCATCGATGCCAGTGGAGGTTTTATATTGAACGGCTCCTTCGGGGCCGCCGGCACCAGAGAGTACGTTTCCGCAATTTATGTAAGCCCATCCAAATTCTGCCATTTACCTGCTCCCACTAAAAAGTATCAAATAGTATTCACACCTAAATAACAAGTTACGTTAGCTCCACCAGCATATGTAGTGGCTTGCACGGCGATCCTCTCTATGCCTTCAATTGGAATTATAGTATATACATCAATATCATTCACGCTTGTAATTTCAATCACAGCATTACTACCATCTGCAACATCTATAATCTGTATCAATCCCCATTGCTTGGCAAAGGCGTGATATCCCCAAAATTTAAATTTGCAAGTACCTGCACCATTATTCATAAATACGGCATGTAAAGTTTTTTGCAAGCCGTCGTTCTTAAAGCCGGCTGTTGCCCCCGAAGGCGCGCTGGTGGTGGCAGTAAATGTATAGGCGAGTGTTCCAGGCGATGCTGGCGCCGCAATATTTATAACGTGCCTTGTTCTTCCACCGCTTTGCATGCCGGGATACATTTGGTGTGCAGATCCTGTGATGGTCATGCTTTTTCTCCTTAAATCTTATATAATTAGTTGTGAATTCGCTTATTACGCTCGCGTCTTTTTTTTAATTTAATTTCTTCACGCACTCGGGCCCGCTGCGCACGTTTGCGTTTTAGCTTTCTTTTGACCGAGGGCTTTTCGTATCTTTGTCTATCGCGAAACAGTTCAATTATTTTTTCTTTTTTAACTTTTTTAATGAATCTTCTTATTAAACGATCTGATCGTTCTTTTGGTCTTGCTTTTACAATTACGTTTCCTGCTTTTTTCATATTATTTGCTCAATAGCGTTTTCCATTTTTTACCACTCAAATTCATAATTCCATCAATATTTACACCAGAATCGCTTGGATCAACGTTGGCAAGAGGGTCTGGCCCGGCTGGAGCGGAAGTTTGGGCGCCACCCCTTAGTGCCTGAGTATTCTCAAAAACATTTACGCCGTTATAAGCATCTCTGCCAACTGCATCTAATAATTGCTTTCGCGATTCAGATAATTGTTTTCTAAACTGTTGTTCGCCCTGCTCTAGAGTTTTGCTTTTTGTTGGCGCGGGGGCTCGTTGTTCAACAATTGTATTTGTGCCTAGTCCCTTAACAACCTCAGAAACGAGATTGGATAAAACACCCTCCTCAAAGATTACTTCTTTAATGCATTCTTTTACTAAAGGCTTTAGAATTTGTTTTAACTCTGATTTTTTCATTTCTTAGCCTTTAATAAGTCTTTTCCAGCGGGCGTATGTTTTTTTCTCAGAAACTTTTTGTGCCATCGTTTGACGACGGCTTGCAATTGCCTCTCCGCCGTGTGCGGCGCCGCCGGCTTCCAGACCTCCATATGGAGGAGCTACATCAATTGTTCCTTTTTGAAGTCTCTTCGCAACATTTTTAACATTACCCTTCTTTGGCTCTAAAACAGGCATTTCCTTTCTTGGAGGTGCGTTACCTAGTCCGCTGCCGCCATAAGCGCTGGCGGCGGCCTCTTGCATTCTCCCTACTGCGGACACGATGGCGTCAATGCCGCCAATTGATTTGACATGGGCCTCAAGCTTCCCTCTATCATAAAAGTCTGGATCCATATACTTTCCGGTCTCAATCATTTCTCTGATAACTTCGGGATTTTTAGCTTCTGCAGTAAAAACATTTAGGTCGCCGCCTTCAGGCTCTCCCTTTCTTGGGTTTCCATATGCATCTCCTGCGGCACGGAGCACAGGAATCAACTGAGTAATTGGCAACATAACTTTTGTACCAATAATATTGGCCGACCCGCCAGTCCTCAAATGTGTTGCAGCCCATCTGTGATGGCCATCGAGAATGTGATTGTCTTCAGAGATCACAGCGCCAATATCGCCGCCACTTGATAACTTGGGCACCATGGACATTCCCAGGGCTTTACCCAAAAACACAGATGTCTGCGAGGGCATCAGCTCGCCGGCGGGAACAGACGCTCCAAGCTCTACATCGACAACATCGTCTGTCTTTTTATCGTCAGTTCGTCCATCGTCTGGCGAATCGTCCCAGCCTTTCTGCATATAGCTTTTAGTCTGATCAGCTGGCAAGGGGTTCGGAAACTCGGTGGGATCGAATCCGCTAATTGCTTTCTCCCTCAACATCTTCTTGGCTTCTTCCTTTAATACATTTTTAAGTTGTTTTCTTGTGATTTTCATTTTTTTAGTCCTCTAAAATTGAATTTAAAGCACGATTGATCCGATCGGCTTTAGTAAAAACTCTGTTTTCTTTTGCTTCTTTGATCATAAAAGCATTTGGTGTTGAAGGTTCTGAAACAAAATCAAAACAGATTAATTGAAAATCATCTTCAACGATTGTTCTTCCCTGAGACTCGCTAACAGATCCGAGACCTCTGGAAGAAATTCCTAATTTTACACCATCGCCTACAAGTTCTTGAAGGATTTTGCCAGATGGTGTGTTGAGAACTTTAACTTTACCCATAACGCTTGGTCCATCCCACCAAACTTCTGTAACCATGTGGGATGCATTCTTTAAATTAATAACAGAATCGTCTGGGTGGTCCAATTCGCCTAAAGCTCTTCTTTCTTTTACGAGCTTTGAATAGTTTTTCATTTCTCTCTCAAGAATTTTATGAGGATAAATGCGACCATTGCCGTTCTGGACATCAGATTCTTGCAGTTTGCCAGACAAAATCATGCCGCCGTTTGCCACATATCTTTTTTCTTCTTCGTTCAAAAGATCTTGGCAGACACCGCCTTCGCATAATTCGTAGTATTCTCGTAAAAGTTTCTTTGACATTTATTATTCCTTGATGCGGGCGCGACCCGCCTGAGCTAAGAGCCCTTGCAGCAGCGACGAACTGGCTGAAGACGCCACTTACTTGTCCAATGATTTCCCATCGTTTGCTCCTATTTGAATTCCATTGTCACAGAACAAAATGTTTAAAACATATGATGTTCCTGAAGATAGCCAACCACAAATCAATAAATTTGCGAAGTTGTATTCGAATGTAAATAGTTCTGTAAAGCCATTAATGCCCCATAAAAACGCACCAACCCAAAATCCCATGCACATGGGGCAATGAAATAATAATCCAAAATTATTTAGCCACTCTTTTGATGGGCGGATCTTGTTAAATATATCGCCATAAACAAGAATTTGCGTAAGGCCATATGCAGTTAAAATAAACCATAATAATTGCAAATTATTACCTATTAGCCTCTAGAATACATGTAGTTCATACCATATGGGTCGCGCATAAATCCTGGCTTAATTGATCCCTTTTCTTCTTCCTGCGGAACTTCTCCAAGCTCAGTAGTTTCAGAATGATCTGGATCTGTAATCCTGTTCCTGTCTATCTTGTCATATGCCTTAACATACTCAAAGTACGGGCGCTCTTCATTTATAAAATTAGAGACGTTAATAAGCGCAACTTTAATGCCATTCAACTCTTCGCTTTCTTGTAAAACGGCTTCCATTGAACCATAAATGTTGCCAGCTTGTATCGAATCGTACTTGACGATTCCCTTCTTTCTTAAAAAAGTAAACAGTCTGTTCTGTGCGCCATAGGCAACCTCGGCCATAAGATCTTTTGGAAAGACTAATATCTTGCCCTCTTTTACCATAAGAACAATATCAATATCCGCATGATCAAAAATCATAAGATCTCCACTCAAGCTTTTTCTTGCATTGAGTTCAAGAGTAATTGTTTGTTCTTTTCCCTCTTCTTTTTTTCCTATGCGAATATGAACTGGCATTAACTTTCAACCTCCTTTACAAGATCTTGTATTTTTAAAACTGTTTGAATAAGAGATTCGTCAATTTCTTTATTTCTTAAATCGTTTAATTTTTCAACAACCAGTTTTGTATTTGATAGCATCTGTTTGTCCTGGCTAATCTCTGATAGGTTAACAGATTCAATTAATTTAGTTTTAAGTCTATTGATTTCTTTTTCCAAGAACATCTTAAGCTGGACTCCGTTGTCTGCAAACGAAGAAATGTAGAAGCTTAAAAGACTTTTTTGTTCTGCGATGAGCTTGTTATCGTATTGTTCGTTGAACTTCGCAACGAATGTTTTGTAAACAATGTTATCAATTGGAATCATATCGCTGTTTTGCGTTTTGGTTTTAGCCAATTTCTCAACTAAATTTTTCTCTAAAAGAATTCTATGTTTTATTGGCAACTCAATATTGAAAATTTGCGAGATTGTAGCTAAGTCTTTATAGTTTGGAACAAAGTTTCTAAATACATCTTTTGACAATTCGCTGTTAATTCTTTTTATTAGCGCTGATTGCTCTTTAAAAATTTGCTTTTCATTTAAATAACTGTTTGTCAACTTTGCTTCAAAAATTAATCTTTCACAGTGGCGTTCATCTAAGTCTTCAGCTTCCAACAGTTCGTTATATAAATTTAATTGCCTTCTTAATTGTGTTCCAGATTTAAAGTGCCCTTTAATAATATTTGATATTAAACCTTTGCCCTTTTCATCTTCTTGTAAAATGTACTTTGTCAATTCAACAATTAATGTTTCGTATAAAAATGCTGTGTTTCTTTTTTTGTTGTGTTTAGTTTTCATCACTACCCGACTCCAATACCTCTTTCGACTCTAGGTTGTGGATCAATAAACGAATATCGTGGCTAATTTCAAATAGCTTTTTTTCTTCAAGTTGATCATCCATAGAATAATTAGATTGTTTCGACTCAAACAGTCCTCTTTCAAGTCCATAGAAAGGATTTAAAAGATTAGACCTAGTGGTGTTGATCTCTGGAGTGCCTCCAGCGCTGCTTAAATAATTTTGACGACGACGGGCTTTAGATCTAATTACTGGCTTGTATTTGTGCCCATTTGCGCCGGGTGTTGTGTGTGAGCCATCAAAAAATGTTTTTCTTGGAATATCGCGATTTGCGGGAGCGGCTTCGTCGGGCTCGGACAACAGCATTCCCTCCTCTTCGCCGCCAAGCTCCTCGCCGCCAAGCTCCTCACCACCAAGTTCGTCACCCAGATCGCCACCCAGGTCGCCGCCAAGGTCGCCGCCAAGCTCCTCACCACCAAGTTCGCCGGGGCCAGCTGCGGCTTCAGTAACTGCAGTCGCTGCAGCCTCCAGCATTGCATCAAACTTCTTATCATAAAACATTTCTCGCTGATTGCGCAAAAATTCTTCATCAGAAAGATTAAACATATGATCTGCAATCCAACGACGGCTAAAAAATCCCTCTGTGGCCGCAGAAGCTGCATCAAACTTGGCGCGCCAGTGTTCAAGCTCTTGAAGCTCGGCAATAATTGATGGATTGCCAAGAGAGAGTTTAAAACTTAAAAGATCATCATTCCGAAATCCCAACGTATAAAGATGAATAATTCCAATCTTTTCTAACTCAGACAAGGCTGCTCTCTGCAGCCTCTGAACTGTTCTAGAAAAACGAATATCTTTTTGAGCTAAAGTGGTCTTATCTTCCTCTGCACCCTCTCCCATTGAAAGGTAGGATTGGGGGATCTTAAGTGCTGCAAATAGCTTGTTTCTTAAATACTGAATATCTTCGATGGCCGTAGTGTTTGCGCCGCCGCCTAGGTTTTCTATTTTCGAAGAGGCGCCGGCGCGTACTGGGATGAAATAATCTTCTTCAATGCTGAGTGGATTATAACGCAAATCAACACGACCAGTGTCAGGATCCACAACTTGATTACGCTTCATCTGTGTCACAATCTTTTGCATGTATTGCTCAACATCTTGTGGTGCAATTGCGCCGACATCAATATAAAAAACCCTTCTTTCAGATGCGCGGACGATACGATAAGCCATCATCGCGTCTTCCATAAGCATCAACTGTCTCCAGATTCTGCGAGCTGGTTCCAAAACGGAAGTGCCATATGGAGCATATTTATCATTTCCTAAAATACGAAAATGTGCAACTTGCCAATTTTCAAAAGTTAATCCAGCAGAATTCCACTGATATTGAATATAGTTTGGATTTGATTTGTCTTCTCCCTCAAGCCTTTCAACTTCTTGTGGGGGCAAGGGGAGTACCATTTGAATACCGTGGGTATCATCAATATCGAGATACATCATAAAATCTCCATATTTGCACATTGTTCTGCACCATCCAAAAAGATTCGCTTCAATATTCATAATATTATGAAAAAGGGTTGTTAAAACGTGCTTTATTTCTTCATTGGGGCATTTAATTCTTAATAGGGGTCGCAATTCAGAAGCCGTGGTCATTTCATCGGCATAAATATCTAGAGCTGATGCAATCTCTGGGGTGTATTCCATTTCATCAAAATCAATATACCTCTCGCTTCTTCTTTGGTTAGCCAAGCCGTGTGCAGACAGCTGGTCCATGGACGAATAAATGCTTTTTTTGAACTGTTGTCCGGAGGCAGTTTTGAACTTGCTAGAATATTTATCCAGATGTTGTCTTCTGATACGGCGGCCAGTTTGCGTTCTATAGTTTATAATTGGGCCTGAAAGTAATCTTGTTAGCCTCTTGAACAAAGCAGAGTCAGGATTTCTAGTATTTTTCTTATTGTTTGGTGCCATTTTCTATCCTTTTATTAACCATAAAAATTCTTTATATTGCTCATGAGCGCCTTCGGCCTTTTGTTTAATTGAAGTACTATTTTTATACTCCATCATTCCAGGAATTGTTGTATTAAATGATTTGTTTGTATATATCATTGATCCTAAAAATGCCTTTTGATATTCTAAATCTCTTTGATTGACCTGAAGGGCGGTATCCCTGATCCAACATGCGATTGCAAGTGCCATAACTAAGTCGTCATTGTAGCTTCGCATTGCTTGGGGGCGCCCATTATACCAAATAAATGTTTTCAATTCATTTGTCAAACGAGAAGAATATATAGTAATTAGTTTATTTCTTATGAATTCTTCCAATTTTGCCACTACAAGGGGACGGGTCTTCATCGAGTTTGTAAATCCAGGTATCGCGCTATTCATATGCTCTGCTTGGTATTGATCAATATATTCGTGTGTTGATTTTATCGAGTGATAAATATTCGGATATTCTAGTTCATTCAGTTTTGTCAATACTGTGTGTCCAATACTGTTATTTTCAACCACAATCATGCACCCACCATATTCTCTACCAACTTGATTCAGCATATTTGCAAATAAATCTGGGGTTATTTTTCCTTGATATTCTGCTATAACTTCCATCGTTTCAAGTTTTAAAATATGGAAGACAGAATAATCTTTCCCGTCACCTCGCGCGACATCGGCAACCAATAAATAAGAATTTTCTGGAGCGTGTTCTTCCCAAATCCAAAAATTACGATCAAAGCCGGTTTTATGTCGAGGGTCGCAAGTGCTATTAAAAATTCTTTTTATATCATCTGGATGAATTACTGTTTCTCCTGAAGTATTAAAGTTGCATTCAAGCTCTTGCGCAATTTGTCGACGGGACATATTGCGAGTTTCTTTCTCAAACCATTCTAAATCGCGGTCTGGATGAACATCCCATTGCAATTGTGTTGGATAAAAATCGTTCATACTTTGTTCGGCCTCAGTATAGGCTTTATGAAACCAGTTTCCAACACCATTTGGCGTAGAAAGGGCAATACAGCGACCACCAGTCGATAACGTAGGATACAAGCCCGACCACAATTCATCTAAGCCCTCGATGTGCGCAGCCTCATCAAGAACCAAAAGCGACAAAGCTTCTGAACGGCCGGCGTCTGACGAGGTTGATGATGCTTTAATTTGTGAACCATTTGTCAACTCAAAAGAAGTTCTATTATCAATTTCAATATTTGAAATTATCAACCAATCTGGCAGGTTTTTCATTATGGCTTTTACTTTTTTGACCAAGTTTGCGGCAGTGTTAAATTTTGTTGCCATGACAAGAATGTTTTTGTCTTTATGAAACAACATCATCCACAAAATATAGCCCGCAGTGATAGTTGAAATACCTAACTGGCGGGCTTTTAAAATTACATTAAATCTGTAATCGTTGAAGTCTTTTAATAATTGTGTTTGAAAGTCGTAAGTTTTGAATGGGATGCTTCCATGCAGTGGGTGGGAAATTTTTGCATAATTATTGAGAAAGTAAACTGGATCTTTTCCGCAAGCAATTATTTCCTTTATTATCTGTTTTTTTGATAATTGATATGACATGTCACTTTATTTTTCATTTTTCTTGCGCGTGTCATTTGAGGGGCGCTTGCCTTTCCAGCCACCTTGCTCAATAAACTTTTTCCAGCCGGCCTCAGCGCTTTCTTCGCTTTCTCCCAAAATTGGATCTATCTCGCCTAGACCACCAATCTTATACCAACGATATGCCTCAACCCAAGTTCTAACCCTAGAGGTGCTCTGGACCGTAACATGAACTTCGCTATCTGGGTCTTTTGTAAGACTCACAGAATCACCGGTAACTTTTTTATATTCTTTTTGAAGGAATTTTTTAACACTCTCAATCATGCTTTCGACATCAGATTCAAAACCATTTGAATAAACTTCTTTTAATTTAACCTCTGATTGGTAGTGGATGCATAGCTTGTCTGCTGAAAACTTTACACTGAACCCATCAATAACGCGAGAATCAATAATGGGGTTGCCTTCTTCTCTTTTTAATCCAGCCGTCCTGGCCTCTCCGTCATAAGTATAACTTTCTAAATGAGAGCCATCATAAGCATTGGCTGCAGCTTGGGAAAGTCCTCTGATAATTTCTAGTGTTGTTGGCATTATTTGTGTCCTCTCGTTTTCTTGTAATTTTCATCTGGGCGCCAGCCGGAATTCCATCGTTCCTCTCGGTCTTCAACATACTGCACATAACATTCATAACAACAATCAAATTTTATTAAATAAACATCGCTATTCTTACTAAGTGAATATTTGTTGCAAACCGGACAAGAGCGATTTGAGTCTCTATTAAGTAGTTTTTTGGATATGAAAATACCATCTACTTCCACCATTTCAGACATTCGCTCAACTCTTTGATGTTTTTGTGCAAATTTCTTTACTTGTTTGGTGTATTCTTTTTCTTTTTCCTCGTTCCAATTACCTTTTGGATTTTGAATAGCCTCTTTGCCATATTTCTTGGAAATGGCTTTTTCTATGGCAGCAATCTTATCCGGATCTTTCTTCATTTAGTTTACTGTTTCGTCGTTGACAACAGTATCAAAATTAATATATCGATCAGTGTGCAGCTTTTCTATAAAATCAGAATATGTGTTTGTCCCATCAAAAACAATTGTTGAAACAACACAGCCACCAGTTGGTTTTCCAACACAAAAAGTAATTACAGGCTCATGACTTTCTTGAGATCCCATAACAGAAACAAAACCTTCCATATCCTCTGTTGAAGCTCCGAAAGGAATTGTAAGCATTAATCTTGCGCCCAGGTCAACTTGCTCTTTAAAAAGGCTTTGTGGGGTTTTCTCATTGGCAGGAACAGCAAATGTCATAATTTCTCCTAATTTATCAATTCAGCTGTCGCATACATTATGCCGATAGATGTTGCAACGCCTGCAACAACACCGCCGGCAAACATCCATGCATTGCGACGATTTGGATGTTTTCCAATTAAATCTTGAAGACGAGTAATCTCATCGTCTTTAATTAAATTCATTGCATCGTATCTTTCTTGTAATCCATCATATTGAATTTGAAACTTATCTATCGCAAGCTGATGTTGCGCGCCTAGGAGATCTATCTCGTATTCTATTTTTAATTCGCACTCTTCGTCGGCAATTTCTTTATCAACAATCAATTCAGATACAGCTTCATAATTAAAAAGCTTGCCAGCAAATGGGGCGGCCTCACCTTCTTCAAGATCTGTAAACTGAGGATCTGCAATTGCACTTGCTGAGAAACAAAGTCCAAAAATGATCAATACTTTTCTCATTAACACCTCAAGTTGATTATATCATTTATTATATTGTTTGTTAAGGTGGTTCATCAAATAATCCGCCGGTGTATGGGCGTTCTCATTCACAATATACCGGGGCTACCAGTTTATCCGGCAAGTCACACTCTTCTGATTCGCAAGCGCGATCGACCTCTTCAAGTTTTGAAATTCTATCTTGCATTACGTGATGACTCCACATCGAAAGCCCCAAGGCCATAAATGACATAAGTACAGCCAATGCGTCTAAACGTAAAAGTCTTAATAATTTATCTTTCATAATAGTGCTCCTATTGCTCCATATAACATAACAGATATGACGCCAAGAGAAAACAACGAGGCGCCGACAAGAATAATTAGTTGCTTTGCAGTCAAATCTTTTTTATCCATCCAGCGCTGCAGTTGTTTGAGATTCATTGGTTTTCCTCTGTATTTGGGCTTCAAGCTGTGGCAGCTTCGCCGGCCCAGCCGAAGTCTGCAAACACTTCGGGGGCAAAATTAGCTAGGGCTTCTTTTGCTTCCGGCTCTAGCCGATTCAAAACAGCATCAACCTTTGTTGTGTCAGCAACAGATTGGCGAAGGAAGTCGAACAAGTCTGTCGATTTCTTTAGATATTTTTTCTTTGTGACGGCGCCCTTGCGTTCTGGATCCCACACTCTTCTGTTTAGATTGTCGACACGATCGCCGGCTTTTACCATCGCCAATGTGTTCTTTAATCCATCGTTGTCCATATCTGCAAAAACTTTTTGCATATGATGAAGCGGCTCGTTGTCGCCGGCATATGCAGCTACGTCTTTCTCAGATGAAGATAGGGCCAAAATAATATCTTTTTGTACCTGTGTGACAAGCCCCTTAGCGACCAATTTGTCAATATCGCCGCCTCGTTCAACGTAATCATGCATCAATGCGCCAATTACCTCGTCAGCGGTGGCACCGGCGGCTGCGGCGTGGCCACCAACTCTATAGCTGTGTGCCTGCTTTCCTTTGGGCATTATTTTTAATGTTTTAAACATCTTTTTCCAATCAACCCCACCTTCTTCGGGGGATTTCGTCAATGCTGCACTAAGAGTCTTATTAAACTTCTCTTTTGCGTCTCCTACTTGCCCTTCAAGAAGAAGACCCCCAACGATGCTACTGATATTGTGAAGTTCTGAGAGTACCTTTAGCTCGTAGGAGCTTCTGATTAACTCTTCTTTAATAATTCGTTTAAGTCGTGTTTTTGTAATTTTCATTTTTTTATACCTTTTCGAAACCAAATTCGTCTTCGATTAATTTATCCAAATCGTCTGGAGAAGATTCAAGAAGCTCTTTTAATCTTTTTCTCTCTTTACTATTTAGTTTTCTTTTTTGTTTCAAGTAGTCTTTTTCTATTTTCTCGACAGTGTTTTTGTAATTTTCGTCTGCTTCTGCTCTGCGTTGCTCTTCTTTCTCGTAACTTTCGTTCAATGCGTCGATTTGATTCTTATAGCTTTCTTGCGCAATCTTCAGAGATTCAACAATCATTTTCTTGTCTTTTCTCAATAAAAGAACGACGATCAAAGACAAGACAACAATGCCGGCAACTTTCCAATTCTTCTTTAGCCAAAGCCAAAACTTTGATAGCGAAAGCTTAACAAGGCGCCAACTGATTGTCATTTACTACCCTCTTCAAGCTCCAGAGCCTCGTCTTCTTCCGGGGCGTGGTCGGGGCCCTGATATCTTCCAACAATTTCCATAATATTACGAGCACAATCAGTCTTAACGTATTCTTCTATTTCGTCTAAAATTTGATGATATGGGCTCGTAACTTGATTTCCTCGGCCAGTCATTCTCACACCCGCAGCGGCTGCAATTTCTCGCAAACCGCCCGGGCCAAGAATTGCACCTGCAATTGCTTCGGAGCCTCCGATCGGGCGTTGGTAGTGGCGCGCGCGGCCGCCTTCAACAATATTAGAAAGCTCTTCTTTGATAATCTTTATAAGTTGTGATTTGGCGATTTTCATTATTTGTTCGCCTGCTCTCTTAAAGCTTCCATATATTCCTCTTGAATCATTTCCATTAATTTTTCTTCTTTAAAAAGACCCTTGAGGGCACCTGACGCGCGCGAGAGGACGCCTTTCTTCTTTGATTTCGCAGCCGGTTGTTGTGATTTGTCTGTATAGTGACGAAAGCCGGTTTGTGGTTCTGGCGAGGGATCTCCGCGGATCCCAGCGAAAAGAGCCGCGAGGGCGCGTCTTTGTTCGGGTGTGGGATTCCGCACCAATTGAAGGCCGCCGTCCTCGTGAACAAAGGCGCCCCACTTTTCGCCAGCTTTCTGGGCATCGCTAATAGCTTTTTTAATACCTTGTACCCATTCGGCGCCGCCATCGCCTGACGCGTGTTCTTTACCCATCTTCCAGGCCGCGGCGGCCTGATCCGTTTTTGCCTGAATGCCGACCATATCTCCACCGGAAAGCTTTCCCGAGAGCGCTTTTGTCGCATCGTTTGTATACTTTCTAAATATTTTAGCGGGGGTGACGCCCTCTTTTTCAGCCTTTTGACGGACTAAGGCATTGAACTCCTTGTTGGTCTTAACCCCTGCCAATTCCATGGCTTTAGCCTGGATCTTCTGGCGCACGGCTCGGCGTTCTTCGCGAGATCTCTTCGCCTCATCCAAGATAATCTGTTTAAGTTGTGATTTTGTAATTTTCATTTTATCGTTCTTCTGGTGGCCACTTCCGGGCGTTTTGCATTCGATAAAGCCAAATATAATTTGTTAAAAACTCTATCAAATCTGGATTCCCATCAGAATGTGTTTCTGCATGATGGGCGGCGGAATCTTCTGCGGTGCCCATCCACCATGTGTGTTCCGCTTTTATTGTCTCTACAATCTTAGATGCATCATCAATCCATGGAGGTGGGACGGAGGGTGGCCTATAATCCGGGGAATCGGGACTGATCTGAGAACGCCCCGCCTCTTTTAACTCTTCCTTAATAATCTGTTTAAGTTGTGATTTTGTAATTTTCATTTTATAATCTCATTTCCTGTGGATTTTGCAGCGCTTCAATATTGACCCAAACCTCATCAGCAAAATCTGGTATATCGTCATCTAAAACGCCAGCTTCAATAACTGCATCCTCTACGCTTTTTTCGGTTACCTCCTCTCCGGAAGCAATAAGGGCGCCCGCAACATCTTCAGGAGAAATTCCGCCAAGGGCCTCCATTTCGTTTAGAGCGTTTTCGACCTCTTCTTTAATAATTCTTTTAAGTTGTGATTTTGTGATTTTCATTTTATAATCTCATTTCCTCTAAGCTGGGAAGCATGATGCCTTTTAATTCTTTATTATATAAATCTCGGAGTTCTTCCATCGTATAACTTTGGGGCGCCATGACCTCGGCGTCGATCATATCCCAAGCCCACCCTTTGGTCCTATCGTCGCCTTCTAGCTTCTGTTCAAGTGCGGCCGCCAATTGCAGGCCAGCGTCTCCGGAGGGCTGCTCAGTTTCCATAGACGAAGTATCTCCAGTGCCATATATACCGCCGCGATGTTGACGGTAACCAGCTTCCAGCACCAGTGTTATTTCTTCCTTGAAGATTTGTTTAAGTTGTCGTTTTGTGATTTTCATTTTAATCTCCCCTGAGCTTGGTGGAGTTCCCTTGGGGGGGTCTATAGGCTCTTCCAAGAGCTGCTTGAGCTATGCCTATGTTAATTGGATCTTCGTTCGTTATTGCGGCAGCCAAATAATCAATGCTAGTGTCTATATCAAAAAGTTTGTTCAATTTGGCGCTCATTTCTTCAAGCTTTTTCACGATAAGATCAACACTTTTTGTATCTAAATTCTCATTCACCCACACAACCGTTCTATCTGTCATGGCTTGTCCCAATTCTTCCTTAATGATCTGTTTAAGTTGTGATTTGGTGATTTTCATTATAACTCTTCCGGGAGTCCTGGGGTTGATCTCCAATCTTCGGGCCCTTCACTTCTTTCTTTTTCCCACTTTTCAATATATAGCTCAACGTTTGCGTTAAGATAAGTTTCAAAAAGCTCTTTTGATTCGTCATCGGGAAGAGCATTATACATATCAGCGAACAATGTAGTTACTTCTTTTACTTGCTCGATTACCCTTTGGTCTGATGCGGTGGGGGCTTCGGGCTCATAATAAAGGGTATCATCCCGAGATAGCCCTTGAGCCCTCAGCTCTTGACTAGGATCAAAGGCGCGTATCTCTTGCAGTTCTTCCTTGATAATTCTTTTAAGTTGTGATTTTGTGATTTTCATTTTTAATATCTTCCTTGGGCGCTGTGCGCGGTTCGGTCCTGGTCGGAGAAGTAAATCACCAGCTGCGAGAGTCTGGTCCCCTGAGAAGTATTACCCAAACCTCATCGGCAAAATTCTCTATATCGTCATCTAAAACGCCAGCTTCAATAACTGCCTGTTCGACGCTTTTTTCGGTTAACTCCTTTTCGGGATTGGCGGCGATCAGATCGCGAAGGCCCTGCGCAACATTTTCAGGAGAAATTCCGCCAGGGGCCTCCATTTCATTTAGAGCGCCTTCGGTCTCTTCCTTGATAATCTGTTTAAGTTGGGATTTTGTGATTTTCATATTTACCCTCCGTGACGATATGCTTTCATCATATCAACGACTGATTGACCGCCGATATACACAACGGCAATTAGACCCCATGTTTCGGAGTCAAGGGTTGAACAAGCCATCAACCCTGTTGCGGTTAAAAACACCAACAACTTTCGAGATATTGCTTTCTCTAGTATTCTATCAAGTAGGCTGGACATAATAATTCTCCTGCCTATAAATAGTTTACTGATTCACAAAAGCGTATCCATTTTTCTTCTCAATATCAATTGTCATATCAACAATATCTTTCAACGCATCCATGTGCGAAATAAGCAATACAGTATTAAAATATGATTTAATAATATCTAAGATGCTAACGAAGCCTTGGAGATTTTCTGGATCCAATGATGTTCCAGGCTCATCAAGAATAAAAATGTCGCCTTTTGGAAGATTTGAAACAGAAAGCAATGATAAACGGATGGCCATTGCAGCAATTGTTTTTTCGGCACCCGATCCCATTTCAAGCGGTCGAGCATCATGATTTGGATGCTTGATAAAAATATTCAAACGCTTTCCGTCGTCATCAAAGAAAACTTCAAACGTGGGATCCCCGGGTACCGAGCTCGA
>JGI24923J38494_100441_pt1 | contig 36799 bp, 37 predicted proteins | sample LinPFosplate11_FD_38494 | JGI IMG/M metagenome (IMG submission 38494) | reverse complement strand
TGCAGGTCGACTCTAGAGGATCCCACAGATTACAAAAAGACCTTAGAGCTTTATACCATGGAAGGTAGAGTGCAAAATTCCAAGGATGTCGCCCAATTTATCATCAACACCAGCCACGGCATTCCAAAAATTACTTTCGAGGAACTTTCAGTAAAAGGCATAGTCAAAGTGAACGGCGTAGACAACACAACGTGGGACAATGAAGAATCCCCATATCACACCGAGATTGTGAAAAGTGTCGTTGACAAACACCCCTATGAAACCTTTACCGGTCGCCAGCAGTTTTACATTGACCATGAGTGGTTTATTGAATTTGGGGAAACATTGCCCACATACAAGGAGCCACTCATAATTGAAGGCTATCCGCTGAGAATGATGATGGGACATGCCAGGCATGGTATCCACAGTATGTGGCGAGACGATTCATTTTTGTTGAGCTTGCAGAGAGGCGAGCCTGACATTTACGTGAATCCTGACGATGCTGAGGTACGTGGCGTAAAAGATGATGATATGATTCGTGTCTTCAATTCCGCTGGAGAATTTTTCGCAATGGCGCATGTAAGCTCTGGAATTCAGCCCGGAATGTTGTTTATGTACCATGGATGGGATCCTAAAATGTTTAAACATGGAAAAAACTTTGGTGAAGTCATCCCAACTGCTGGGTTGATCAAGCCAACTTCAATGGCTGGTGACTATGGTCATTTGGGATACCAGCCTCTCGCGTTTGCCCCGAATCAAACTTACAAAGACTTTACTTGCGATTTTGAAAAATCGGCATGAACAATCACTCAAGCTCTGAAAAGAGAGACCATAGATTCTGCAACAATGATTTAAGATCTTCAGAGAATACTGCGATATTTCGCTCCCAAGGATATGAATCATTTTCTCTTCTGCTGAGTTCGCCCCACGATTTGGATACCAAGAATAAGCTCAATGGAATTGCAAGCACCACCGGTCTTCCATATTCTTTAGACCTCTCAGATCTCATGAATGAATTTAGCCAACAAGATCTGGTTGAATTGAAAAAGCAATACAGCGGACTTTTTGAGGTTGGCAACGACGGGCCACCAGCTCCAATCAGGGAAGACTTGTTTATGCTCCAACCGGCCGGTTTACGGGAAGATTTGGTGCGTTTTTATGAGTATTTTGGCTACACGCTCAGTGAGAAATTTCAATGGCAAATGGACCATTTGTCCATCGAATTGGAGTTCATGCATTTTTTATGTTTTCAGGAACACAATTCCACCGAGGACAGGTTGTCTTATCAACTGGCCCAGCTTGATTTTTCCACACGTCATTTAGTCAATTGGGTCCCTAATTTTCAGAAAACATTAAAAAGAATTTCATCAGATGATATGTACACAAAAATTGTTGTAGAATTGAACAAGTTTCTTGAAGACGATATCGAATGGCAGCTAGGAACAATTAATGATCTCTAGCTATTAATGGAGGGTTGAGCATGGGTCAAGTTGCAATGGTGATGGATTTGAACAAATGTATAGGTTGTCAAACATGCACCACAGCTTGTAAATCACTTTGGACTGATGAGCCTGGCCAGGAGTATATGCTTTGGAATAATGTGGAAACCAAACCGGGACCGGGATACCCGCGGTACTGGGAAGAAGGCGGAGGTGGATATGATGCAAATGGCAACCTCAACAGAGATGGTCTGATGACCACAAAGGAAGATCACGGTGAAGAAATCCCATTAAACCATGACGAAGTCTATTTCAAGGGCGTTGAGGTGCAGCTGCAACAAGAACGACCCATGGTGAAAGGCTCAAATTGGGATGAAGACACCAGTTCGGGCGATTACCCAAATAATTATCACTTTTACTTACCTCGGATGTGTAATCACTGCACCAAACCCTCCTGTTTGGAAGCATGCCCGGTGAGAGCAATTTACAAACGCGAAGTAGACGGCGTGGTTTTGATTGATCAGGACAAATGCCAGGGTATCCGTGAATGCAACAAGGCGTGTCCTTACGACAAAATATATTTCAATTATGTAACTGGAAAATCCCAGAAATGTATTTTTTGTTTCCCAAGACTTGAGGAGGGTGTGGCTCCGGCATGTGCACGACAATGCCCAGGTCGGTTAAGATTTGTAGGATTCCTGGAAGATGAAAACGGTCCCATTCATGAATTGGTATACCAATGGAAAGTTGCTTTGCCGCTTCACCCTGAATACGGAACAGAGCCCAATGTTTTTTACGTCCCGCCAATGTTACCACCCACTTTTGACGACAGCGGTGAATTTTCCGATGAGCCTAGAGTGCCAACAGAATATCTTCGTAGTCTATTTGGCGAGGAGGTGGATGAGGCACTGATCACATTGCAATTTGAAATGGAGAGAAAACAAGAAGGCAAGGAATCTAGATTGATGGACATCCTTATTGCCAAGGAATGGAAATCACTTTTCAATATCCCTAACGTCAAAATATACTAATTCAATAACCTAATCTGGAAATGAAGGATCCTATGATGGAGCTGTCGAAAGGGCGTATATTCTTAATCATGAGTTCACTGGTCCTGTCGTCTGTGATGGCCAGTTTGGATTCGAGTTTTACCCCGATCGCTATTCCCGACATGATCGATAAACTCGATTCCAGTACCAGCGAAATTGTTTGGGTAGCATTGGGTTATTTAATCGCAGCAAGTGGTCCAATGTTATTGGCAGCAAAGATGGCAGATGGCATAGGTCACGCTAGATTTTTCCAATTTGGGACTCTTATATATGCTCTTGCAATGATTGCCTGTTCATGGGCACCCGATGCCAACACACTGATCACTATTCGCTTTATCCAGGGGTTTGGCATGGCTTTGTTCCTGCCCTCCACTTTTGCCATTGCGACCGCAATGTACGGTGCTGAAAGAAGAGGCAGGGCATTGGGTATTCTTCAGGCGGCAAATGCAGTTGGGTTCGTAATGGGGCCTGTTTTTGCAGGGTGGTTACTCGATGCATACGATTGGACTGCAATTTTTTGGTCCAGAATTCCGTTTGCCATATTGGCCATAGCCCTTGCCTTTTTAGCTCTGGGTTTCAAGCATCCGTTTCAATTTACCAAACGTCAGAGAACCTATGATTACCTGGGTGCTCTTTATTTAACTGTGGCCTTATTTGGAATCTTGTTTGGGTGCAATAAGCTTCCTGTGGAGGACAATCATCTGGATCCTTTGGTATGGATTATATTTGTTTTTGGCTTCGTTTTTTTTGCCCTATTTTTAAAACAAGAGCGAAAACACGATGACCCGTTAATAGATCTTGATTTATTCACCAAGAGTAACAATTTCACCAGAGCGTCCATTGCCTTCACATCTGTATTCGCAAGTTTCCCCGTTTACCTGTTTATTCTTCCTATTGTCATGATCAGTGGCCTGGAAATGAAGGCTTGGGATGCCGGTTTGGCTCTAGGGCTGGCAGCTTTGGCAACTTTGTTGATCAGCCCTATTGCGGGAAATGCGTCTGATCGATTTGGGCCAGAGAAGTTGTGTATGATGGGTGCTCTGCTCACCGGTATCGGGTATACGCTTTTACTGTTGTTAGATGCTGAGTCAACCGTGATGATGATTTTACCTGCAATGCTACTTATTGGAGCTGGCACAGGTCTATTTTTCTCGCCAAACAACAATTTGATGTTGGCCAGTGCGCCACCGCAAAGGGCAGGGATGGTTTCCGGTCTATTCGGTGTTTTAAGGCAATCAGGCTATGCTCTAGGATTTGCCATTACTGCAAGTTTATTTACCGCAATACAAAATTGGTTTGATCTTCAGTGGGCCTATTCATCCATTAGTAAAATGGAAGAGGCACCGGCATTAAGCATCACAGACATTTATCATCAAGGTAGCCAATGGTCTCCAGAAATCTTAGTCTTTATTCTGCACATAGGGGTTTTGTTGTGCGCCAGCATTTTGATCATTACTTTCATTAACTCTTTACCCAAAATCAATCTGTCTCTGAGCAGGCATCTGTTGGTCGTCATTGGTTCAGTGAGCATCGCCGTTGTCAGCATGGGGGTTTACAGTATGAAGGCACCTGGTTACATTGTTGACAACGGCCCGGTAACATCTGCCAGTGAAAAACCTAACAGTGTTGCTGCTTTTGGCATGGCATCGAGGAGCGTTGGTGTTGTTATAGAGACCAAAGCAGATTCAATTGACAACAAATTGGTTGAAAACAGATCTCAATCTGGTCGTGAAAATTATCTAAAACACTGTGTTTTTTGCCATGGGAATAATTTAGAGGGCGTTACCAGTCTTGGTGTCAGTTTAAAAAATTCTGATTTTGTCACCGAATCCAGCCTAGAAGAATTGGTTGAAATGCTGACAGTTGGTCGGATGCCAAATTCTGATCGCAGTATTTCTGGTGGTGTTATGCCTGGATTTTCCAGGTTGCCTGAATCTGAATTGAATGCGATAGCCAACTACATCAAATCAACTGGTTCAGCCAATGAAGATAAATAATCCAAACAAACGATTCTCCAAATTCTAGTCAAACCCATAATTATTTATTATGATTACCAGTCCGACCCTGTATTAAGTTGAATGGGATTGGAAGAAGAAAATATATGGTTTTAAAAAAAATTAACCAACAAGGGGAGGCTGTAGATGTCAAAACAATCAACTGAAGACAATTACGCAGGAGTTTGGGACACGGGTCTAGGTTTTGGTGAAAAATCAGCACTTATCGTTATAGACCTTTTACAAGGATACACTACTGAAGGATCGGATCTGTATGCTCCAGGTGTCGTGGAATGCCTTTCTCAGATGCCAGACATACTTGCACTTGCCAGATCCAAAGGGGTACCTATTATCCATACAAGAGTCCTGTATACCTCACCAAATTTTGAGGATGGAGGCGTTTGGATTAAAAAGGCGCCGGTTTTAAAAGATCTGGTTTTAGGCAACCCCTATGCTGAATTTTGTGAAGAGGTTGAACCCCAAGAAGGTGAAGTTGTGATCGTGAAACAGTACGCCAGTGCTTTTTTTGGAACTTCATTGGTTGCCACTCTGAACGGGTTGCGGGTTGACACATTGATTATTACCGGTTGCACAACCTCTGGCTGCATCAGGGCTACGGCGGTTGATACAGTTCAACATGGGTTTCGACCAATTTGCGTGAGGGAATGTATCGGCGACAGAGCCGAAGGTCCACATGAAGCAAATTTATTTGATATCAATGCAAAATACGGTGATGTGATCAGCAAAGAGCAAGCTATGAGCTATTTAAACAGCCTCTAGATTGGTCTGCTATTTGAGAAAAATTGGATTTAAAAAAGGGGAAATAGAATGAGTGATTTAACGCAATGCAAACATTATGATTATGTACCAATCATAGACCGGGAACCTTTTAAACTCCCAGATGGGGCAAGAGTTGCTGTCATGCCATACATTAACATTGAGCATTTTCCTGCCGATATCCCTGGCACAGCTTTGATTCCAGGAACACAAGGATTTTCTCCAGACCCGTTAAACTACGGTTGGCGAGACTATGGCAACAGAGTGGGCCTGTGGAGAATGAAGGAACTGATGGACAGGCTTGGTATGCGAGCCACAGTGTGCCTGAATTCAGAAATTATCAGGGAGTATCACAGAATCATCGAGGAAGGTTTGGCAGCGAACTGGGCTTTCATTGGTCATGGGATCAACAATGCACCAGCCAATTTCATTGGGAATGCTCCCGATGGCCAGGGTGGACACATTCCACTTGATGAAGATAAAGAAAGGTCAATCATCAGTACGGTATGCACTACCATGGAAGAAGCATTGGGCAGAAAAACCAAAGGTTGGTTAAGCCCCTTCTTGACCCATACCGACAATACTCCAAAAATACTTGAGGAAAATGGAGTGGAGTATCTCTGCGACTACACCGCCGATGATCACCCATTCAGATTCAACACACCCAACAACAATCTGATTGCAGTGCCTTACACCGTAGAAATCAATGATATTCCGGCTTTTTTGAACCTTGGAATCTCCTCAGAGGCATTCGGAGACATGATCATTGATCAATTTGATGTGTTGTATGAAGAAGGGGCTACCAATGCTCGATGCATGCCCATCTGCCTGCACACTTTCCACGTTGGTCAACCCAACAAATTCAAGCATTTAAAACGCGCATTTGAATACATAGCTGGCCACGATGATGTCTTACTAACCACGGGCGATGACATCAATGATTGGTACCGAGAACAATATATGTAGGTCGAGAGGCTCTCGGTAATGAGCCAATTAATCAGTAGTGCTGTGAGTAGCCTCTGGGTTTTAGGCGTAATCAAGCGCATCAGTGCCAGTCTTATTGGTATATTTTTCCTAGCCGCAGGTACCCTCAATTCTTATGCATCTGAAAGTGACTGGATGCACTATGGTGGTCATGAAGGGGGCGGTAGATACTCTGATTTGACCCAAATCAACAAAGACAACGTCCATAATCTGGAGGTCGCATGGACTTTTAAAACAGGACATTTGGATCGTGTTCCTGAAAAATTGTCGTTTCTCAAACATTTGGTTGGATTCCAGGTTACCCCAATTATCTTGCCCAAGGATGTTGGAGGCCATTTGGTGTTATGCACACCGTTCAACGAAGTCATTGCCATCGACCCTGAAACAGGGGAGCAAAGATGGTTCTATAATCCAAAGATTGATTTAAGACCGTTTGCCGGAAGATTTAATTGCCGAGGGTTAGCACAATGGAGAGATTCAGATACAGACCCAAATGAGGTCTGTGGGCACAGTCTATTTTTAGCTACAAGTGATAAGAGGTTAATTTCATTGGATGCTAGAACGGGCAATCCTTGCCCCAACTTTGGCAAGGATGGAATTGTCGATGTAGTCCCTTTTATCAAATCTATGGAACCCACAAATCAGATAAGGGCAATGCAACTTAAGTCACCTCCCGCTGTTGTTAACGGTGTCGTAGTTATAGGGGGAACCGGTAATAAATTCAAAGATGCCAGCTCTGTCAATGGTGCTGTTAGGGGTTTCGATGCTAGGACGGGAAAATTTTTATGGGCTTTTGACACCTTGGTGAGGGGTGAGGACAACCCAGGGTCTCTTCCATACACCGTCGGAGGTGCAAATGTTTGGACCACAATGTCGGTAGACAGCAAACGGGATTTAGTTTTTATACCGACGGCAAGCGCTGCTCCTAATTTTTATGGTGCCTTGAGACCAGGAGACAATCGATATGCCAATTCCGTATTGGCTATAAAAGCATCGACAGGTGAACTGGCTTGGCATTACCAAACGATTCACCACGATATTTGGGACTGGGACCTGCCTACTCATCCGATGCTGGTGGACGTGACTACAGAACAAGGCAAAATACCGATTGTCATTCAATTGGGTAAAACCGGCATGGTCTATACATTTCATCGAGATACCGGTGAACCGTATTTTGAAATAAAAGAACGCCCAGTCCCTACCGATGGGATTCTTGGTGATCAACTCTCGCCAACACAACCTTTTCCTGTAAAACCACCTCCATTGGTACGTCAAGGAATTACTCCCGATGATGCTTGGGGCGTTACCCCCTACGAGCGAGAAGCTTGCAGGAAACTGATAGCCGAGTCTCGTTATGGAGGAATGTTTACTCCAATGTCAACAAAGGGCACAGTAATGTTTCCTCAGGTTGGTGGGGGTTCCAACTGGGGAGGCGGTGCTTTTGACCCGGAGAGAAATATTCTGGTTGTGCCCGTATCTCAAGTTCCTTTCTACGTTCGTTTAATCCCAGCAGATCAAGTGGACAAGGTAAAGGCCAGAGATCTAAGAGCTGGCAATCCAATGGGACCTCCGGGATTAATCAAAGGGACCGACTACGGTCTTGAGCAAAAACCAGTGTTGTCTCCCTTATTCACACCATGCACCGCCCCCCCTTGGTCTTTACTGGTAGCGGTTGATATGATCAGTGGCGATATTTTGTGGAAAACGCCATTTGGCAAAATAGATAAATTAAGTCCATTGCCCATAGGATTTGAATGGGGAACACCCTTTGCAGGCGGGGCCATAACCACTGCTGGAGGAGTTGTATTTATAGGGGCTACAGCAGATGAGCGTTTCCGCGCCTTTGATGTGTCAACGGGTAAAAAACTTTTGGAAATCAAAGCACCCACTTCGGCAATGGCATCACCAATGACCTATATGGCAAATGGGAAACAATACGTTGTCATTGCAACCGGTGGCCATATGTGGAATTACCCACAAGGGATCAGCGATGAGATTATTGCTTACGCATTGCCCGACAATTAAGTTACTTATAAGAGATCCTTAAAATCTTGACTTGCATCCGGATCAAGAAACATTAATCCAGCATCTTTAATTTTTTGGTTGGAAACATTCTTGGGGCCTGGACTCAGATTGAGCCATTCAACATGGGCTAATCCTTCTTGGTCACAAACCTTGGCAAAGAATTCTTGTTTAGATATTTTTACTTCATTGAACAGATTGTAAAGACCATTCAGATTTTTATTTATGGCCATTTCAATTGCTCTAACCACGTCATCACGATGCACAATCATTGCATCTGAACTGCCATCAAATGGGGTTTTTTGGCCCGAGAGTTGTGCCATTTGATTCTTCCATTCCCGCCCAGGCCCATGAATGGTTCCAGTCCTGAAAATACATATACTCAATTGATCGTTTTCAAGATTTCTGAGCAAGTCCTCTGTTGCAATATACACCTCTTGAAAGGGATTCAATGGATTGGCTTCTGTGTCTTCAGAAATTTCATCGGCACTACCCCCGTCGCCATAGGCATTGAGTGAGCTTGTGAAAATAATCTGCCTTAGACTGGAGTCTGATCCGATGGCATCGGCCACGCTTTCTGCGGTGCCAACATAAGCATCCTTGTAAAGATCTAGGTCCATGAAGGGTTTGCCATCTTTTTCAACCATTCCACCGGCAACTGTTAAAACGAGGATGTCTTGATCTACCAATAATTCTTTCATTTTTTCTCGGTCGCTGCCAAACATAACCGTGACTTTGTCGGCAACTTGTTCCAATTCTTCTCTTCTGGATTCCTTCGTGGTCGTGACGCTGATGCTATGTCCTAGGCTTTTGAAATATTTTGCTGCTGCAAGTCCTGTGTATGCCGCGCCAATAATTGCTATTTTCATTTTCTAGATTTCCTTTATTTTGTTTTAGTTTAAAGCTCCAATCAACAAGTTGGGTAGCTTTGAGTCATCCCATTCTGAAGAATTGGGCCCGGTTCTTAGGATAACCAGTGATTTCGATGGAACCACGTACAATCTTTTTTTGCCCAAGCCATCAAGAAAAAAAACATCGTTTACCTGGAATGGTTCGGAGTGGTAATTTGCAAAGATTGTTGTGCTTGGGTCATAGGGTCTGTATTCAACAAATTCATTTCCCAACCACAATTGCATACCGTAATTCACATTGGCCTTGGAAGGTTGGATCATTTCATCCACCCAGCCGGTGGGAATAATTTGATTGCCGTTGAAAATTCCCTTATTCATCAACATTTCACCGACACGAACGATGTCTCTGATTGAAGCCCACATGCAGCAGTCGGTGTGGACCATCCCTCCATGCGTGTCTACAAAAAAGAATGCATCCCTTGCTCCCAGGGGCTGCCAAATTTTTTCTGAAAAATATTCACTGAATCTTTGGCCGGTGGCTCTTTCAATAATAATGCCTAAGATTTGGCTGTTGGGGTTGACATGCACAAAAGCGGTTCCAGGTTTACCCTTTGTTTCCGCTGCAATGTTTGGTGCAACGATATCGAGTCCCATGATTCTTTGGATTCGGGAAGAGGTGGGTTTAAAATTGTAGCTTTCTTGTATTCCGCTTGCCATATTCAGCAAATCCCTGATTTGAATATTTTCTTTATTGGAGCCTTTCCATTCCTCTATAAATGTTGCGGCAGGAATATCCACCGAATCAATAAAGCCATCTTCTATGGCATGGCCCATAAGTAAGGCATTCATTGTTTTGGTAATTGAATGAAGGGCAAACAAGCTCTCAGGTTTAGTGTCATTCCAGTAATTTTCATAAACAATTTTGCCATTGTGCTGGATCACTAGACTGTCACTCCCATGGAGTTCGGCATAGTCACTGGCTTCTTGTAAAACATCTTGTTGGATGGCACTGTCTTCGCTTGTGAGTGTTGCAAGCGGTTGCGAAAAGTTACCTGTTGTTTTTTCTAGAGGGGTGTACCAGGACAATCTGGGGTTGAGGGGGTTTCCAAGCAGTGAGGTCGTCCATCTTTCCCAAAACAGGCCATAGGCTCCCAACGTTGCTGGTATGAATCCTCCAATGATGATGATAGAGAATCCAATCCCGAGCCATTTCAAAATTTTTTTAACAACAACCCCTGTCCAGTGTAGAATTTGTTTAATCATTTTGCCTTCTTTCAGTTTATTCCTTTGCTGATTAAATTAGGGAGTCGCGAATCATCCCAATTCATTTTAATTGAACCAGTTCGAACAATCACAAGATTTTTGGAAGGAATGATGTAAGCACGCTGACCACCAAACCCATCCAAGTAAATAATGTCCTTGTCTAAAAAAGGCTCTGAATGATAAGCAGTTGCAGAGCTTTTCTTGTTGTAGATTCTTTTTTCTTGATGTTCTGCTCCAAGCCAAGTTAGGTACCCATAATTAGGGTTTAAATCAGATGCAGCGGTCATGGCATCAATCCAGTGTTCTGAAACCACCCGCTGGTTGCCAATTTTGCCTTTGTTGAGAATAAGCAAGCCAATTCTTAGCCAGTCTCTTGCGGTTGCATCCAAGCAGCAAAACATGCGTGGCATTCTATTTTTTTCTGAATCAAGAATCACAAATGCATCGTCACCGGCTAGAGGTTTCCATAAATTATCAGAAAGGTAAGTGGAGTATCTTCGTCCTGTTGCTCTCTGCAGAAGGATGCCCAGAGCCTGAGGATTGACTCCATTGTATGCAAATTCAGAATTGGGTTCCTCTTCTGGAACTTGATCGAGCGTTACTTCCTCTATGTGATCTCCCACCACAAGCTGATTCCATTCTGCCAATGGGTTGAGTGAGAATGTTGGGTAACCAATGCCGCTTGATTGTTGCAACATCTGTTGGATGGTGATTTTATTGCGGTTGTCATCAGACCACTCAGTGATGTAATTAGAAGCTTTTTCATCAACGCTTTTGATGTAACCCTGATCAATAGCAATGCCAATTAACAGGGCCAACACGGTTTTATGCATTGAGGCTGTGCTGGAGAGTGTTTTCTCTGAATACCCAGAAAAATAATGTTCCAATTGCATTTTACCTTCGTGGAAAACCAGCAAGGCATGCGATGCATTTTGATCCGAATAGTCGATTGCTTGAGTCAAAGCATTTATATCGATTGTGGGACCTTCTTGGTTATCGTTCAGGACGAATCCGTTACCGGAGACGACTCGTTCAGTTATTCCAGGCTTTTTACCTATAAGAACTCCCCCTAATCTACTGATCACTATGGGTTCTTGGACATACAAATAGGCCAGGTAAATGACCACAGCAGCAACCACTAATAAGAAAAGTTTTGCAATCGTTTTGGTAAGTTTTTTCATATCTACAGGTACAAATTGACATCCTATAACATTGAATCAACTAATCATATTAATTACAGTTTCTGCAAGACATAGCAAAATCTTACAAGGCTGAATGAATGAAGGCTTAATTAATGTATTTGACTGACTGCATACGCAGTGGACAATTGAATGTATAGCAGTTCTTAGATATTATTTGGGTGTTTTCACCAAGCGAAGATACGGTTTCGGGGCTCTCCACCCTTCAGGGTATTTTTTTTCTGCTTCCTCATCAGAGACAGAAGGGACAATAATTACATCCTCACCCTGTTGCCAATTAACCGGAGTTGCTACCTGATGTTGGGCAGTCAATTGTATCGAATCCAGCACTCTAAGAACTTCATTAAAATTCCTGCCAGTGGTCATTGGGTAGGTAACGATGAATTTAATCAACTTGTCCGGTCCTATTAAGAAAACTGATCGGATTGTGGCATTGTCAACGGCTGTCCTCTCGCTCGCCTTGCCACTCGCATTGGGGTGTATCATGTCGTAGAGTTTCGCCACCTTAAGATCGGTATCTCCAATGAGCGGATAATTGACAGCATTGCCTTGGGTTTCTTCAATATCTCCCAACCATTCAGAATGGTCTTGGACGGAATCGATGCTCAAACCAATGATTTTACAATTTCGTTTTGTAAACTCAGGCTGCATGCCCGCGACGAATCCCAGCTCTGTCGTACACACTGGGGTAAAATCTTTTGGATGAGAAAAGAGCAATGCCCAGCCATCGCCAATCCATTGGTGAAAATTGATCTCCCCTTCTGTGGTGTCAGCTGTAAAATTTGGTGCTTCGTCTCCAATTCGTATCGTCATAATCAACTCCTTTTAAAATAGGCAGAATCAATGTAATCTTTTTCACAGACTTTGTGAAAGTTTAGTTTGTAAGATCTATATAACTATTGTTTCTAAGACAAATTCTCCATGTCCAGCCATTCTGGGAGTTGAATCTTGTGTTTTGCCAAAAAATTCTTATTAAAAAGTCTTGCTTTGTAGATCAATCCCGAATCACACAGTATGGTTACGATGGTATTTCCAGGTCCCAGTTCTTTCGCCAACCGAATTGCTCCGGCTACATTTACTCCGGTGGAGCCACCCAGGCACAGTCCTTCTTCCTGGATCATCTGATACACAAGGGGAATTGATTCTTGATCTTCAATTTGAAAAGCCATGTCAATGGGAGCACCTTGAAGGTTGGTTGTGATGCGACTGTTGCCAATGCCCTCCGTAATAGAGGATCCCTCTAAATTCAACGTGCCGTTGGTGTAATAATCATACAAAGCCGAGCCTGTAGGATCTGCCACAGCAATGGTAATGCTTGAACTGAATCCTTTCAATGCCCGCGCCACACCTCCAAGTGTGCCACCGGTGCCTGCAGAACAGACGAATCCAGAAACCAATCCTTTGGTCTGTTCCCAAATTTCAGGACCTGTGGTGTCTTGATGAAAATTAGCGTTGGCAATGTTGTCAAATTGGTTGGCCCAGAAGGCACCATTTTTGGAATTGGCATTTAACTTCTTAGCAAGTCTTTCTGATTGGTGGACAAAGTGATTTGGATCTTTGAACGGAACGGGTGGTACCAATTTAACATCTACACCGTAGGCCTTAAGTGTCATAATTTTTTCAAGACTTTGATTATTGGGCATAACAACCACAGTGGAATACCCAAGCGCATTGCCAACAACAGCCAAGCCAATACCCGTGTTACCAGCAGTGCCTTCAACAATTATGCCTCCTGGTTGCAAAGCATTGTTCCTTTCCGCATCTCGAACCATGCCCAGTGCAGCCCTGTCCTTGACCGAACCGCCTGGATTCATAAATTCAGCTTTGCCTAAAATTTCACACCCCGTCGCGTCTGAAATTTTATTCAACCGTATTAAAGGTGTATTGCCAATACAATCAACTAAAGATCTACTGTTCATTTTTTTCACAGATTTCTGATTGGTCACAATTTACAAGTCTATATGTTAATAACATAATTATTCGTTACTTACATTTTTTGGTTCTAAACATATAACTATTTATTGGATCACAGTCCTAATTACTCTAGGATAATATATCCAAAATTATTATGGTTAATGATGCAAGACAATACTGCTATTTAAAGGGCCCATTTGAGCTCAAATTTGGCGGTGTCCTGCACTCGCCTACAATTGCTTTTGAAACCTGGGGTACCTTGAATGCTTCGAAGGATAACGGAGTTTTAATTTTCACAGGTTTATCGCCTTCCGCACATGCAGCTTCAGCTGATGCAGATCCTTCGCTTGGCTGGTGGGAGGACATTGTTGGACCAAACAAACCCGTTGATACGAATCAATATTTTGTGATTTGTGCCAATTCTTTGGGCAGTTGTTTTGGCTCTACCGGTCCAACCAGTATCAATCCCAAAACTGAAGAACCGTATCGTCTTGAATTTCCAAAATTGGCCTTAGAGGATATTGCTGCAACCACAAAAGAAGTTTTGAAACACTTGGGAATTGATTCTTTGAAAGCCGTTGTTGGGCCCTCAATGGGTGGAATGACGGCAATGGGTTTGTTGTTGAAATACCCTAACATTTGCGAGCAACTATTGTTGATTTCAACTGCGAGTGCATCCAGACCGTTTTCCATTTCGTTAAGGTCTTTGCAGAGGCTAATGATTACTTCTGATCCCGATTGGAAGTCAGGGCAATACACCGTTGATGATCTTCCCCTCAACGGCATGAAATTGGCAAGAATGCTTGGCATGATAACCTATCGGTCGGCAGCAGAATGGAACCAACGTTTTGGCAGGGATTTAGTGCCTTCATCTGAAAATAGGGACAGTTTTTTTAAAGTTGATTTTCAGATTGAACAATACCTACACAATCGATCGAATGATTTTGTTGGTTCCTTTGATCCAAATGCTTACCTGTATTTGTCAAGAGCTATTGATTTATTTGATCTTGGAGCTTACGGTGAGTCATTGGCTGATGCACTGAGTGGCTTTGAGCTGGATAAAATCACCATCATTGGAGTAGATAAAGATTTTATTTTTCCTTTTGACTACCAACTAGAGCTTTGCAATGCATTTCAAGAAAATAAGATCGATTGTAAATTAATTCAACTGGAATCAATGCAAGGACATGATTCATTCTTAGTTGACACGGAAAATTTTGGATCTGCAATACGTACTTTTTTCACTTAATCAGTATTGAATGAACTCATATGTAAAAATTATGACTGCTCGTAGCGTGCCAAAATTAATCGCTTTTTGTCTGATCATTATTTCCAGTTTTACTCTCTATGCTCAGCAGATTACAAACACCGATGCTGAACCGGATTATTGGACCAATCTTTATAATGCAACGATTCGCTACACCGTCATGCAAGAAGAAAATTCATTTGATCTAGATTTATACTTTGGACGCAATGGCAGCTTAAAATCTAATCTTGAGTACCAGGGAAAATGGTGGGTTAAAGGCGAAGAAGGCAGTCAATTATTTTGCTATGAAATAAATTCTGACCTAAGGGATCCAAGCTTTTTAAGCGAGTGTTTTCCTCTGGTTTTAATGAATAATCCAAGAATAGGCGCAAGATGGTTTGCAAAATTTGATCAAGGCGTCATGTACGAAGCGATAGTGGTTGCAGGCCGAGATTCAGAATAAAATCTATTATTGCGATCGCTCATATACGATCATTAAAATACATCTCAGTAGCAGTTTAAAATTTTTTTAAACTATTGAAATATATATGAATATTTTCTATAAATGAGAATATAGCTTAGAATTATAATAGAATCATATATATAATTATTTGTTATAATTAATCTTCTTTTTATTTGCCCTATTGCAATACGAGCGACCATGACTTTAACACAGTTAAAATACTTTCTCGCAGTTGTCGACAACAAGTTGAACATCAGTTTAGCTGCGGAAAATTCAAACACAAGCCAACCAGGAATCAGCAAACAGATCAAATTGCTTGAGCAGGAATTGGGAGCACATGTTTTTGTAAGGAAAGGCAAGAAGCTGACGGCAATTACCCCATTTGGCAATGAGGTTATTTTGTACGCCAGAAAGATATTTCAAAACGTTAACAACATCAGTATGCTGGGCGAGCAAATAACATCTGTTGATGCGGGAATATTGACAATTGCCACCACCCAGGCACAGGCTAGATATGTTCTACCGGAGGTGATTCAAACCTTCAAACTTGATTATCCTAAAGTTAAATTGGAACTGAAATTGGGTTCTTCGTTGCAGATCAAAGAGATGGTCCAGAGTAATGAAGTCGATATAGCCATAGCAACGGATTTACTGGATCTCACCCAGGAACTGGTATTGTTGCCTGCTTACCATTGGTTCAATGCAATCATTGCGCCACTGGGGCATGCTATAAAAAAAGATTTTAAAAATCTAACCATCAACCGCTTGGCAAAAGAACCCCTCGTTACGTACGCTTTTAGCGTCACCCCAGAAACTTCATTTAGCGAAACTTTCCGGAATGCTGGCTTGGAGCCCAATGTTGTTTTTGCAGCGAGAGATGCAGACATCATAAAAACCTATGTGAAAATGGGTATGGGCATAGGTGTTATATCTGGAATGGCTTACGAGTGTGACGACCACGAAGATTTTGCAGCGATTAGCGGTGAAAAAATCTTTCCCCAATGCACTGCTTGGTTTGGTTTTAGGCGAGGGATGCTACTGACAAATTATGTGATCAATTTCATTAATTTATTTGCCCCACACATATCCCCAAGGCTTATCGTGAAAGCAGCTGAGTCCAACGAACAATCTGACGTTGACAAAATCTTAGAGGGCATTGAATTGCCAGTAAAAGGCGGCTGCGATCAAATACAAAACTGACCAACGATTAAAGTTTTATGCGTGATAATAAACTTGTGTCTACGGGCATCAGTTATATGCTGTTTGCAGTGTTTTTAATGGTTTGTTTGGATGTGGTAGTAAAAAATCTTCTGAAAAATTACCCTGTTACACAAGTCATTTTTCTGCGGGGTGGCATTTCTCTTTTGATTATTGGCGGTGCAGGATATTTTGCCGAAGGAAAAAGCAGTTTCAAAACCCGCTACTGGAGATGGCATATCTTAAGGACCACTTTGATGACCATATCCACAAGCACATTTTTTCTTGCCTTAAGTCTGATTCCACTGGTGAATTGTATGGTCATAGTCTTTGTTGCCCCGATTGTGGTGACTGCGTTGTCAGGTCCTTTTTTAGGGGAAACAGTTGGCAAATGGCGATGGTCTGCAGTTTTGATAGGCTTCATCGGCATTCTCCTTATTTTACAACCATCCGAAGGTTTTGTTGATCTAGGTACGCTCTATGCTTTTATAGCTGCCGTGACGTATGCGTTGCTTTCATTGACTTCCAGGAAATTGGCCAACAAAGAAACCACTTACAACTTAAGTTTTTACATGTTCATTGGCCCAACACTTGTAGGCGGAGTTGGCAGTTCATTCAATTGGGTTGCTCCAACAACAGAAGCCTGGGTTTTATTTATTTTGTGTGGTGTTTTAGGCGGTATAGGTTTTATATTCTTTAATTTGGCCTATCAAAAAGCCGAGGCTTCATTATTGGCTTCTTTTGAATACACTGGTTTAATTTGGGCCGCGGCTGCCGGGTATTTTTTGTTTGCTGAAACCATTGATGTGAATATTTGGTTGGGGGCATCGATCGTAATTTTAGGAGGTTTAATTATACTTTTAAGAGAGTCAGGAAGACTTAAATCAATCAAGAATTAAATTATCTAAAAGGATATAATTTTTGTGATTGCAGAATTTTTCACAATATTTTTCACAATCGCTTCAAAAAATTAGTTGGTATGGATCAAAAGAGAAAAGACAAAGCACTGAAAGCAGCCATCGAGCAGATTAAACAAAATTTTGGCGAAGGCTCATTAATGAGATTGGGTGACGATAATGTAGATCACTCGATTCAAACAATATCAACAGGCTCCATAGGTCTTGATAGCGCTTTGGGGATAGGCGGCTTACCCAGAGGCAGGGTCGTTGAAATATATGGGCCTGAATCTTCAGGAAAAACCACATTGACTCTTCAAGTAATTGCCGAGTGTCAGAAAACAGGGGGGACAGCTGCATTCATAGATGCCGAACATGCATTGGACCCTGCGTATGCTCAAAAAATAGGAGTCAATACCGAAGAATTACTTGTTTCACAACCCGACAGCGGCGAGGATGCTCTCGAAATTACCGATATGCTAGTGAATTCTAGAGCCGTTGATCTCATTGTTATCGATTCGGTTGCAGCCTTGACTCCAAAAGCCGAAATAAAAGGTGAGATGGGGCAATCACATATTGGCCTTCAAGCCAGATTGATGTCCCAGGCGCTCAGAAAATTAGCTGCAGGCATTAAAAAAAGCAACACACTGGTGATATTCATTAATCAAATACGCATGAGAATAGGCATAATGTTTGGCAATCCTGAAACAACAACAGGAGGACGTGCCTTGAAGTTTTATGCATCCGTTAGGTTAGATATACGAAGGATTGGAGCAATCAAAAAAGGCGATGAGATTGTGGGCAATCAAACCAGAGTTAAAGTGGTTAAAAACAAAGTTTCACCTCCGTTCAAACTTGCAGAGTTTGAAATTCTGTATGGCCATGGAATTTCTGTCGAAGGTGAAATTATCGATCTGGGGGTTCAAAACGGCCTAATACAAAAATCAGGTTCTTGGTACAGTTATCAGGGTGAAAGAATCGGTCAAGGAAAGGACAAGGCCAGGAATTTCCTGCTTGAAAATGAATCAATATCTAACGAACTCAGAGACAACATCAGAAAAATTATGCTGCCAGATTCTGAGGATGCAGAACACGATGAAGAGTCTGAAGACGACTAAAATTAAAAAACAACATCATTTTGACTGAGCCCCAGTCACAAGGCTCTTTGATCCGTATGAAAGCCATGGACCTATTGGCCAGAAGAGAACATTCTTTTTTCGAATTAAAATCCAAATTACTCAAAAAAGACTTCAATGAAGAGCAAGTTGTGACGGAATTGCATCGATTGATTGACGATAATCTTCTGAGCGATTCAAGGTTTACCGAAATATTCATCTTGTCTCGCAAGGAACAAGGCAAAGGTCCACTAAGAATAGAGTCAGAGCTGCAGAAGAGAGGCATAGATGCTGCATTAATCACCAGCCATCTTGCAAATGTCGATGAGAACGAATGGTCAGAGATTGCATGCGATGCGCTTGAGAAAAAACTGGGTAAAGGCAAACAAGTTGATTATGATAAAAAATTAAAATTTATGCGGTTTTTAAGCAACAGAGGCTTTAAAGATTATCAAGTAATGGAAGCGTTAAAGCATTTTGTGTCAACGGACAATAATGAATAGAGAAATGAATACTCATGAAATAAGAGAGTTGTTTTTAGATTTTTTTGAATCAAAACAACACCAAAGGGTTGCTGGCGCACCTTTGGTGCCTGCAAATGACCAAACATTATTGTTTACCAATGCTGGGATGGTTCAATTTAAAGACGTGTTCTTGGGCAGCGAGCAAAGGCAATACAAACGCGCGGTCACAGTTCAAAGATGCCTGAGGGCTGGAGGCAAGCATAACGACCTTGAGAATGTTGGCTATACCTCCAAACACCACACTTTTTTTGAAATGCTAGGAAATTTCAGTTTTGGTGATTACTTTAAAGAAGAAGCGATTCACTTTGCCTGGGAGTTTGTTGTTCAGAAACTGGAAATTGATCAAAATCGTTTGTGGATTACCGTCTATGAAGATGATCAAGAAGCGGCTTCTATCTGGTTGGATCAAATTAAAATTAATCCAGACCGATTGATCAGGATGGGGGAGTCTTCTAATTTTTGGTCGATGGGAGAAACAGGACCATGTGGTCCATGCACAGAAATATTTTTTGATCATGGTCCAGACATTGAGGGAGGTCCTCCAGGTTCAAAATCAGAGGAAGGTGATCGATTTGTCGAAATTTGGAACCTGGTTTTTATGCAATACAATCGGACAGAAGACGGCCAGTTAAATCCGTTACCACAACCTTCTGTTGATACAGGTATGGGCCTTGAGCGAATAGCGGCTGTGATGCAGGGTGTGCATAGTAATTATGATATTGATCTGTTCAAAAATCTTATCGCATCAATTTCTTCTGCTACGGGCTTGTCGGGCGATAACAACCACTTGAGGGTCATCGCAGATCATATTCGTGCGGCTGCATTTTTAATCATGGATGGGATTAGCCCTGGAAATGAAGGACGGGGATATGTCCTTAGGAGAATCATCAGAAGAGCGCTGCGTCATGGCTATGACCTTGGCATTGAGAGCCCATTCTTTTATGAAATTGTTGACCCATTGACTGCAGAAATGGGTAAAGCTTATCCGGGTCTCGAGCAAAAAAATGAATACATTAAACGGATTATATTGATGGAAGAAGAAAGGTTTTCAACGACTCTTTCTCAGGGAATGAAATTGTTGGAAAAACAGATCAGTTCCAATCCTGGGGAGATCCTTTCTGGAGAATTTGTTTTCAAGCTCTATGACACCTATGGCTTTCCTGTTGATCTGACAGCCGACATTGCCAAAGTAAACGATCTAGAAATAGACAAACTTGGGTTTGACCAAGCCATGGATCGGCAAAAACAACGGTCCAAGGCTGGGGGGCGATTTGCCCAGTCTGAAGTAAAGAAGATTGATCATCAGTTGCAAACGGAATTTTTGGGGTATGGACAATTGGAAAACAGCTCCAAAGTAATTGGCATCATAAAAGACGAGATGACTGATGAGATAGTCAAAGGGGAAAGCGGTCAAATTATCCTAGAAAAAACATCTTTCTATGCAGAAAGCGGTGGACAGGTTGGGGACATCGGCACCATTCAATCCAGCAATGGTGTTTTTGAAGTTACGGACACACAACATTCAGGAAATGCACACATTCATCTCGGCACCATGGCTCAAGGCAGCATCTCAATGAATGAAGATGTCACTGCGACCATTAATCCCATTAGGCGCCGGGCAATTACCTTCAATCACACTGCCACACACCTTATGCATGCTGCTTTGATTGGTGTTTTAGGCAATCATGTTACCCAACGCGGGTCCCTGGTAGAGGATCAAAAGCTTCGCTTTGATTTTGCTCATCATCAGGCAGTCAATACCGAAGAAATAAGGGAAGTTGAGGCAATCGTTAACAACAAAATAGAAGAGCATATCGAGGTTGAAACAAGTATCATGAAATATGATGAAGCCATAGGCTCAGGTGCCGTGGGGCTGTTTGGTGAGAAGTATGGAGAGAAAGTACGAGTACTTAATGTTGGTTCATTTTCTAACGAGCTGTGCGGTGGAACTCATGTCACCAATACTGATGAGATTGGTTTATTTAAAATTGTTTCAGAGTCAAGTATTGCCTCTGGTACGAGAAGGATTGAAGCGATAACCGGAGATGCAGCGTTGAAATGGGCAGAAGAAACAGAGTATCTGGTTGAAAAACTTGCTGATGTTTTGCAAACCGGCAGGGATGGGATACAGGAAAAAGTTCAAACTCTCGTGGACAACAATCGAAAGATGAATCTAGAAATCAGAGATTTAAAATCCCAAATTGCTCAACTTCCTTCTGACAACAGTCAAACGGAAATAGAAACAATCAATGGTTTGTCTGTGCTTATTAAAGAACTGGATCGGGGTTCCGAGATGTCTGTCATGCGTTCGGCCATCGATCAGATGAAACAAAACATCGGTTCAGGGGTGATTATCCTTGCCAGTGTTAGTTCTAAAAACAAAGTTAGAATAGCAGTTGGCGTGACTGAGGATTTAATTACCAAAATCCAAGCAGATGTTCTAGCCCAGCATATGTCGGAAATACTTGGAGGCAAAGGAGGAGGCCGAGCAAATTTTGCTAACGCTGGTGGACCCAATGTGGATAATTTGCATAAATCTTTTGACGTTGCTAGAGACTGGATAAAAAATCTTTAAAAATATCAATCAGCCCTTTATTTTATAGCCTTTCGAGCCATAGTATGAAACAACTAATTCTTATATTTAGTCTTTTGATTCCGGTTTTGACGTTTGCTGGAAACTTTGCAGAAACAAACAAATATAAGAAGTCGAGTATAGAGTTATCTAATCCGATAATAAACGATCCTCTTCCAGTACAAATGGAGTCGAAATATGTTACTGATCGATCTCTATGGGGACGTCTTGTTTTTGACCGATATAAAGTTTCAGGTAGCTATCAAAGAATAGAAGATAAAGAGAAAATAATGGATTTGATTGAAACCTATCATAGGCATTGGCTAGATGGGAGAAATGAAGAATTAAGTGAACTTTTAGATGAGGAAATAATTCGATTTCGCGGTGCAGGCGTAACTTATGGGTTCACTGATGTTTTTAGGCGGATTAAAAATGAGTCCAGAGGCGAACGCCCTTCTGGTTATAACTCTTCCATGCAACTTGAAATAGGTGATATGCAGATCCATAGTGAAAAGGATTTTTCTACTGCACTCTATAGTGTCGCAATCAGAGGTGGAGCGCGATGGGAGTATTCAGATTTGGCAACTATTTTTCAGGTTTTCCATAAAGTTGAAGGTAAATGGAAAATTATCGGACACATTGAAAGCTTTAGACTAGACAATCCTAATATAAATAAACCCCTAGATTCAGTTCCCAATAGACGGGCACCTTTTACTTTTGATTTTGTTTATCCAGTTAAAGATTTACAAAGGGCGATAGATTTTTATTCACCGCTTCTTGGCTCACCAGAAATAGTCACATCTACAAGTGCATCTTTTAGAGTAGGAGACTCTTACTTTGAACTAGACTCTGAGCCTATTGACGACAGAATTTCAGTCATTAATGGCCGTGCAAATGGATACGGTATTATAAACGTTAATTCACTAAGCAATATCAGAGATAAAATCAAGGGCTTCCTCAACATCAACATAAGAACTAAATCTTGCGGAGGAGCTGAATGTTTGATCACCGAAGATTCTTCCGGAAATATTGTTATCTGGCGAGAGTATAAGCCCACTCATACATCACAGAATAAAAAACCAACAATTCAGTCTGAAAGTGAATTTGGCCAGCCTCCAGTTTATTCGAAATTAACTAAAACGATTAGTACATGGATCACTAGTGATTCTTCAAGTCTAATGGACATGCATACCAATAAAGCTATTTGGATTGATGATGCTTATGGAATTGCTCAGGGGAAAAAACAAATAAAGCAAGCTCTTCAATCCCGCTGGGAGTCATTTGATGGGGGACCAAATGGAATTAATGCTGATTTGGCAACAAAAAATTTCCAAATAAGAAATATCGCTGATCGACATCTCGTGACTCTTGAAATGTCTATTAATATGCGAACTAATCCCAAAAGAAGCTTTAATGCCCTCTTAACGCAGGTCTGGAAAAGGGAAGGCCTTGATTTAAAATTAGAACATACGTTTATAGCACAAAACAGATACAACAAGGATACACTTGTTAATGGCATGGACTACACTGCTTATCCAGTATATGACCTTGGAAAGGCAGGCCGTTTCTATAAAAATTTATTTGGCTCTGAGCCCTATCGAGATGACAATTGGTTTGGCTTTTGGTCAACAACAAGCGTGTTCGGTTTAGTTGGGCCAATGAGTGAAAATTCATGGACACCGATACCGAATAGAAGCAATGGTTATGCTGATCTCTCAATAGGTTCAGCAGAAGAAGTTTATGAATATTTAAAAAGCAAAGGAGCATCATTCCCTGTGGTAGAGGCAATCAATGATACTTCTGGGATTGATGAACAACCCGGTTACAATCAAATTCTTGCTATTGATAGTGAAGGGAACCTAATAAATTTTAGCGAATATCTTGAGTATTAGGAGATACGATTATTATTTATTCATCTTCTGTTTCTTGATATTCACCAAGATTTCGGTGCATTTGATAACCCATCAAATTTTGAACTGTTTCTGAATATTGTTTGGCAATTTTTTTTGGTACATTCAAATATTGATTCTCCTCCTGTCTTAGCCAACCAAGTGAGTATGTATTGATTATCCCAGCGCGAGGATTATCAGATCTGTTTGCTCCCCCACCGTGAAGAGTTGAACCCATGTAAAACAGTACCGATCCCTTAGGCATGACGGCTTGGACTGTATTATTTTTATTTTCTTTTGTATCAGGAGTGAAATAATCGATATTCTCTTCTGATTGATAGACATTGGCAGAGTAATTACGATGGCTACCTAGAACTACCCGCGTTGCACCATTCTCTTTAGTAAAATCATCTAATGCCCACATTGCACTAATCTGGAATTGCATGCCGGGCATCCTAACAGGATATATCCCATCATCAGAATGGAGTACTTGATCTTTTTCTCCAGGAAGAATTTCAATTGCTGTAAGACTACCAATGCGATAATTATCGCAATGTTTTAACAGAATGCCATCAGTCACTTCCATTACCCTTGGGTTGTCAACTAGCTTTGCCGAACTTTTTGAAATGGCTAATAATCGACTAACCCATCGTGTTTTATATCCTGTGAAACCGCTATCACTACCTTTTCCTGTTTTGTCAAAGTGCTCTCTAAGTTCACTGAGAATAGTGTCAGCTAATTCAGGCTTAACTTGATTTTCTACAACAGCAGCTCCAGTAAGCTCTAATGCTTTGATGATATCATCAGTATCAGAATCGACATTAAAATATTCTAATTGCATTTATACTCCAAAGAAGAGATCGTAAATTACGAGAATAATATACAATTCTATATAATCTATAATTCAAAGAAAAGGAGAGGTGGCTGAGTGGCTGAAAACGCTCTCCTGCTAAGTCTTTAACACAATGTAGAGACATTCCAGATTCTAATGCTTTAGAACAGAAATATATTTGCATACTAACCACAGATTAAAGTTTGAACAGTATCAGAAGTTTGAAAAGTTAATGATGACAGAAATTAACTAAATCGAAGAGCTAAAAATATTCCTGGTGCATCAAGTCTAGCTTACAAAACACCTTACAATTGTATAAAAATTATCAAGCACTTAAAAATACCTAAGTTATTGATATACATGGATATAATAGGTATTTTAGGTGGTTTACTAGGTGAAATCTACTTCAAGTATCCGATACAAGTACTTGATATTTATGTAGAATAGGAGTAGCCTGTTAGAACAGATTAAATGCCTATCTGATCTAGACAGATTTCCAAATAATCCCATAAAACTTTAAACATCAATAACCTACAATCTTGGAGGTAAATCGACAAGCAATGGTTTTCAGGGCACTTTTCACTGCTTTTACCCTGGTCTTACTACTGATCACACAGCCAACACCAACATATGCTACAAGCAATAAGATTGTTTTTGATATTTGTGAGGATTACTTTGAAGAATTGGATGATGCTAGAGATTTACTCTGTAATATTTACATTCGAGCCATCAACGATTGGAGACTCTACAATCTGGGTTTAATTGAATATCTCGAAGAAGAAGGCTACAAGAGCAAAGCTAAAACTGTGGAAGAACATGACGCCTTTGGTTGCAATACAACTGAGATCTCAAGAGAAGATTTTATACGCCACTACCTTGATTACATGCAAGAGCATGAAGAACTCATGGAAGACAACTTCATTTATACCATTGGCAATGCCTTGGAGCCTTTCTGCAAGAAACAGAACAGGAAGTCAGAACCTGCTTTCTATCTTGAAGAAGATAGATACAAGAAGAAGTCATGAAATTATATCTTGGAATGGCTTGGAACTTTAGTGATGTTGAAGCAGCAAGAGAACACTTGAAAGATTTTAAAGATATGAGTGTGGTTATCCGAGCCAACAACAAACCTGATTTTGATTTGCTGACCAAAGCCAAATGCAAAATGCATGGAATGAAAAAAGTCAGGGTGCTGGATGGAACAAAAGAACCAAGAACATATCACTTTGATTAACTGAGGAAGTCATAATGATCGACGGACTAATAAGAATCTCTAAAGCTGGTATCTGGTTCTCTATTTCAGGAATGTTAACAGTTGCCTTTATCTATTGTATTTGGGGATTGGGAGAAGATATTTATAGTGAATTTAAAGAATACAAACAAGAAATTGCATATTCATCTGATGATTAAGAAGATTAAGTGAGCTGACAAGGTTTATTGTAGGTTTTAGGTATGAATGAAAAAATGGGGAATATAGCTAAATGGTCTATGTTTCTAGCTATTTTATTCGGCTTGATAGGAAGACTACCTTAGTTTTGAGATGAAAAATCTTTTCTTAATCACAATCCTCCTAATAACTCCCAATACTTTTGCTGAAGATATTCAATCTCCTGTCAATTGCCTGGAAGATTTTAAAGATTTAAAGGTTTCATGATGTTAGTAAAACAATTGAACATTTTATTTTTTTCCTTTTTTTTCACCCTCCTTATTTCCTTTTCGTTACAAGCCAGCTCTCTTCAATCAAAAATTAATCAATCCTATCAACCGAACATCAACCGACCTTACGGTTTATTTTTTGTTGAAGCCGATAAACTTGAAGAAGAAAAAGAAATCTTTGCGGCGCCAACCTTGAAGACAGATGTTCATGTTGATGTGCAAGGTTTGCTGACTACAACAACCGTGAAGCAATACTTTATCAATCCAACGAATACCTGGATGGAGGCAATCTATTTATTCCCACTTCCCGATAAATCAGCGGTTGATTTTCTTCGAATGAAAATTGGTGACCGTTTTATTGAAGGTATAATTCAGGAGAAAGTGGAAGCGGAAAAAACCTATGAAAAAGCCAAGAAAAGCGGGCAAAAAGCATCCCTTGTGAGCTCGAGCAGGGCCAATATTTTTAAGACGAAGGTCGCTAACATTGCTCCAAGTGAACTAATCATTATAGAGATCCGTTATCATGACGTCCTGACATTAAAAAATGATACTTACAGTTTAAGAATCCCAACCGTCATTAATCATCGCTACACGCATTCAAAAAAAGTGCAAGAAGGTGATGTGACATCAGAAGTCGCAGAATTGAATCCTGAGATACACTCCCCGATTAACAGGAGTCCGGATTTTACGATTAATCCTTATTCCATTTCAATTGACCTGAACACCGGCTTTGACATTACAATTCCCGAAAGTTCCTTTCACACCATATCTGTTGACAGTGTTTCCTCCTCGCATCATCAGATCACTCTTGTTGAGGGCAAGATGCCCTCAACAAGAGATTTTGTTTTGAACTTCTCGCCAATCAAGTCACCAGAACCTTACATAGAAATCTACGGAGAGGATATCGGTAGAGATCTTTATCTCTACGGTTTGATTAATCCGCAAATTGAACAGCAAGATCTCACCGTGATGGAGAAAACAGCAATTACAATTGTCGCGGATGTGTCGGGCAGCATGAGCGGGAACTCTCTACGACAAATGCAGGGAGCCCTGATTGCGTTTATCAATCAACTGCCTGAACATCATTACATTAATATCATCGCTTTTGATGATCACCATTATAAATTATTTAAAGTGCCCAAACCTGCCACCCAAAGCATTAAGCAACAAGCCTTAAGGTTTGTTCGTAACATGGAAGCGGATAACGGAACCAACATGCTTCCTCCTGTCTATGAAGCAATTTTAGAGCAACCTCCTTTGTTGATGAAGCAACAGGTGGTGCTGATGACGGACGGGGCCATTGATTATGAAACTAAGATGATGGCCATTGTTCACGAGCACATCGGGGACAAGCGATTTCATGTAATCGGGATAGGCAGTGCCCCCAATTCTTTTCTCATCAAGGGAATAGCAAAGGCTGGGCGAGGAAGTTATTTATATGCCGATGGCAATATCAAAGAAAAAATCAAGGAGCTTCTCTTTAAGATTAATCGCCCCGTACTAGAAGATCTAAGGGTTGTGATGATACGGCAACACGACATGCTGCCAAAAAAATTCCCGGACATCCTGGCAGATGAGCCCATCACCTTTTTCTTGAAAATTCCTGATGCAAAAATGGCAGATCTCACCGAGCCCTTTACCATTAAGGGAAACAAGCGATCCACAGCATGGAAATTTTCGGTTGCGCCTGATCAAATCCAGAAAGGTAAATACCTCAATCAACTATGGGCGCGTGAAAAAGTTGCGGACATCTCCTTTCAAAAAGCAATCGGCTTTATACCTGCCATGCAATACGAACGACGGGTGAGAGACCTTGGTCTCACGCATCATCTCGTCACTAAGTTTACATCCCTAGTGGCTGTTGACCCCATTGTCTCGCGTGATCAATCCAGTCCTTTGTTAAGCCATCAGATCGCACATAACATCCCGGATGGCTGGGAGGACCCGGAGATCATCAAAAAAATAAAAATGAGGCAACAGCACTATAAGCAATTGAACCAAGGACCAATGGAAGTCTTGTACAAGCTAAACTTACATACGGCAAAAGCCCTTAATGTAAATTTTGTGCCAACCGCAACAAATAAGAATTTGTTTCTCCTAATAACAATCCTTCTTTTCCTAGGCTCTTTTTTTCTTTTCAAAATACAAAGACGAATAGCTTGAAAAGATTCCTCATCCTTCTCCTAGCAATGACCCTGCTGTTAGGAGGAGGATACTTTGGTTTTAAGGTTTTTGAGATTGAACTGAAGGCCCGTGTTGCCCAGCCGCTCTTGCAATATGCCTGGCACAAAACAATCAAGACAGGAGAGGATCAACGCCCCTGGAGAAGTTTTGATGGCGTCCCCGTCTTGCGCTTAATGATACCCCGTCATGAAGTGGATCAAATAGTGCTCTCCGGGACATCGGGACAAGCCCTTGCGTTCGGGCCGGCCTTTCATGAGGAAAGCAAGCTTCCTGGCAAGGGAGGGGCAACCGTGCTCTCAAGCCACCGTGATAGTCACGGAGTGTACATCAGACAATTGAAAAAAGGAGATACCATTAAGCTACAGGATCGCTTCCAACAATGGCATTCCTATACCATTGAGGACTTTTACATCCTGAATGTGAAGACCGATACCATCTCTACGACAAATACCAAAGAGGTGCTGCTCATCATTACCTGTTATCCCTTTAATGCTCTTACATCCGCAACGCCTCTTCGCTACGTGGTCAGTGCGAGTCAGAATTTAGGAAACAGGTCGTGAGTCAAGAGGCTTTGGATGAACGGAAAGAATTACTTGGATTAATAAAAGGACAAGAAAGAGATATAAATGAATGTGAAAAAAATATTGGTTATTTTGAACGTAGAATTACTACGGTCAAGAGCCATTGGCGTTACCAGTCAGAGGATGGAACTATTTCTATGAGACAACAACGTTCAATAAAAAAAGCCGAAGCCGAGATTCAATATTGGACTTCTCTAGCGAACACGCATAAAAAGTTCAAAGAGTATTACATGAGTTTTCTTGATGAAACCTAGTTTCCGAGTGAAATGAAATCTATTAAGCCATTTGAACTCTAAATAATTACCTCAACCATCCACCATCAACAATTTGTGGAGCTTGATAAGCTTTAGTGATTGCTTGCTTCAAGAAAAAACAGGTCGTACACAAAATTTAAGTATAACCAGTTGGATAGTTTGCCATTTTATGTAATTATTAAAGGTTCCCCTTCATGAATATCATGAAAAATAAGTGAGGCAAAACAATATTTTAGGAGGTGTAAGCTCCAAAATAGCTTTAACAAAAAAGTGAATACAGGAACACAGACTCTTTCTATCGCTGAAGAAGCGTTCCAAAGAAATCTTGGCTACAGTAAATGGCTCTGGCGTGCTGCTTGGTCAATTGAAATAGTAGCAGCAGGCATTGGTTTTGCCACAGGCATAGTGATTGCAGTTGGTTCAAGAATATTTATAGAAGCTAATATTGCATCATACCCTGGTGGAGTATGGGGAAATGTTATATTGGCAGGCCTTCCATTCTTTGCAATTGCTATAGTTGAGTTAATGAAAATACCTATGGCTATGGGTTTTTATTTCTCAAGAAGGATTGTATGGAAAATAGTTTTTCTAATTGCTTTAGTTGCTTTGAGCGTTTTGACATTTGAAACAATCATTAATGGACTTGAAAGAAATCAAAGCCAGCAGGCCGCCAAAACTCAAAACGAAATAAATGAAAAAGATATTCTAGATAAGACTTTGAAGAATCAAATAATTATATTAGATGAAATCAATGCCCTAACAACAGAAAATGTATATAAGACCTATCAAGAAGCAGTAGATGCTTCTGTAAAGAAAAGAGATGGTGATTTGGCATCATTGGGTGAAGAAATTTTAGGGAAAGAATCTAAGATTAATACACTTAAAGAAGAAGCTAATACGAAACGTATTACATTACTTGAAGGAACAGAAGGACGTGAAAAACAGAGACAAGATCTGTTAGCTTCTATAAAGAATAATCAAGATCAAGCAGATAAGCAGATTCAAGAGTTAATAAAGCTTGAAGGAAATAAAATCGCACAAGAAGAAAGGAGCACAGCGGCTCAGATAAGCTCAGAAAGGGATATTATTACAGGGTTAAGAGAAGATAAAAAAATAAAGCAAGAAGAGCTTGCGGATGCTGGGATCTTTGCCAATACAAGTGCAATAAGCAGTGAAATTTCTGCTACTCAAATAAAGATCGAAGAAGCACAAGAAAGAATCAGAAACATTGAAAAAACATCAGAAACAAAAAAAGCAGACATAAGGAAATCCTATGATGATCAAATAAGCGAAATAAGATCTGGTTTAAGCACTGAAAATGAAGACATTGATCTTCAAATTTCTGAAATTAATAAACTAATAAACAATGTTGTGGATACCAGTGAAGAAGCTCTAACAGGAACAATTGAAATTTATGATCAACAATTGGAAGATTTATCAGCCAATAGCACAACAAGAAGCGCTGTAATAAATACAAATTATGATACATCTATTAATCAAGAAGAAGAAAGACGAGATTTGGCGTTACAAGAGTTTGGAAGAAGACAAGCTAGAATTCCTAAAGTAGAAGCAAGGATTGAAGAATTAAGAGAAAAAATAACAGTTGTAGAAGATAAGATCAATAAGGCAACTGGAGGCTTCCAAATGAGAAGATTTGCTTCTGTTCTTTACGGCGTATCACCAGCCCAGGTCACTCCTGAACAAGTTGGCCTAGTAACAAGAATTTGGCTCATTTCCGTCTCACTGATAGTTTCATTAATAGGAACGATTTTGGCTTTGGCCTCTTTTGTGCTCGCAGATCGTGAAGTATTCACACCAAAAAATATCACAAAGAAACCAATCAGGGCATCTCTAAGAAGACTGATTCTCTCGAGGCGTAAATTCTATCAAAAAAATAATGAAACCCGTTTTGCAAATTTTCTGAGAGCCAGTACTGAACTCCTAAGCTCTGCAAAAGAAAGACTTCTGAGGCCAGTAACCAAGAAAGTGCTAGTCGATAAGGTGGTCTATAAGGAAGTTCTAAAAGAAATCATCAAGAAAGAGATGGTTTATGTTCCGTTTTACAGTATAGAAGGAGGAACAGTTGATTTGACCGGAGAAATTGAAGACCTGACCGATCCTGAAGAAATAAAACAAAAAATTAAACAGGCAGTCGACCAATATCAAAACAAGAAGAAAGACACTTCCAAAAAATGAGCGATACCCCAGAATATATTTCACATGACTATTCCCCGTTAAATAAACAAATTGAGGAATTGGCCAAAAGAGAGTCCCAACTTTCTGAATCATTACGTATCACAAACCAAACCCAAGAAACCAAAAATTTAGTAGAGAAAATAAAATACACCTGTCTAGGTCTACTTGCACTTGGCATTCTTGCTCTCTTTGTTGCGTGGGCTATTCGCCTAATAATATACAGACCGGCATACAAAGACATTGAGATTGTCAGACCCGAAGTTGTGACACAAACAATCGAGAGAGTTATCGAAAGAGATAGATCTGATAATTCAGACACAGATGTAATACGAAGAATCAATGAAAGTGAGGGTGAGAACACGAATCCAAGTCCCATGACTCCTGCAGGTGGGAAAGTAGTGGTGAACTATGTAAAATTCACGTTTGTTGAAACAGATGAATATCCTGGCATTAATAGTGTAGCCACTGGCAGGAATTATGCTTCAGAGAACGACACATATCCTCAAAGTCAATCTTGTTACGTGCACAAATCAGTATATGGACAAGCAGGTCCTGTCAGAATTGATTTATCTGAAATGGATGGCACAGGAAAAAAAACAACTTATGTAGATTCTAATTTAGCTCGATTATCAGCCATTCCTTTAGATAGTCTGATAAAACTAGAACGACTTTGTTCTTTTCGCTCTAAAAATGTTTAACAAATAATCTATTGTCACGTAAATAAAAGGCTATGGTTTTTTAGGTGAAATGATTTATCCAGAAAATGCCAAGTGATAAAAACAAAACGCAAACGGAACTAGTTCCAATCAATATTAGAGAAGGTCTGCAAAAAATTAGATCATCTCTCAATCTTTTAACAGTTGCGGGGTTAATTTTAATCCTAGCATTAATAGCGTTGGGAGTTATTTTTGGTCTTAAAAACAATCAAGGTATAGATAGCTTAGTGAGTCTAGATCTTAATCAAGCACTGGATCAATCCAGGCAATCTATGAATGAGAAAGAAAGGTATATTGAGCAACTAGTTAACCAGATCTGGGAACTTGAACAAGAGCTAGTCAGAGTAAGAGCTCAAAATCCAGAATTAGCTCAACTTGAGGAACAAGCGCAGTTGATTTCAAAATTAGAGGAACAGATAAGTAGATTACAGGAGAATAATGTAAAAAAATTTCTTGAATATTCCAAAGCCTTAGATAAGCAAAATGACAGGATTACAAGACTGCAAGAAGAACTCTCAGAGAGTTACGATATAACACAAGAACAAAGCGATGCAGTGCTTCAAGCACTCGAAGAAAATTCTGTCCTTCAATCTACAATAGATGAACAAAATGACGAGATTGCAAGACTGAAAAAAGAACTCTCAGAAAGTTACGGTATAGGTGAACAAGAAGGCGATGCAGTGGTTCAAGCACTCGAAGAAAATTCTGTCCTTCAATCTACAATAGATGAACAAAATGACGAGATTGCTAGACTGCAAGAAGAACTCTCAGAAAGTTACAGGATAGGTGAACTAGAAAGCGATGCAGTGCTCCAAGCACTCGAAGAAAATTCTGTCCTTCAATCTAGAATAGATGAACAAAATGACACGATTGCTCGACTCAATAAACTCCTTGATCAAGCGTGTGATTGTGAGACAGTTGAAAATCCGGTGCCAACTCAACCTACTGTAATTTTAGCCACATATGTTAAGAAAGTTAAACCACAATACCCAAGAGAAGCAAGGAGAGAAGGTACAGAAGGCAGCTGCGAGTCCTCTTTTATAATCTCAGAGACAGGCAAAGCGACAGATATAGAAATTGAGTGCACAGATTCAGTTTTCAGGCAATCTGTGTTTGTTGCATTGGAAAAAAGTATGTTTAAAGCCAAAACTATTGATGGTGAGTACCAAACCGATGAAAGGTCGATTGCTAGACACAGTTTTACCATGAAGGATTAAAACAAAAATGAAAAAACTAATCCTCATATCAGCACTACTGATCTTCGGTTCTAATGGTTGGGCAGATGATGATGGCTTAGAAAAATAATATTTACTGGTATAGTTATAGAAGTCACAAAAAGGAGGTATCCATGAAAGAATATAAAGTTATGTCACAGAAGGACAAATGGTTAAGCTCAAAATTTGATCCTGAGAAACTAGAACAAGGGATTAATGCTTATGCCGAAGAAGGCTGGGAAGTAATATCAATTGCTACTGCTACAATTCCTGGTTTAACAGGAGCTAGAGAGGAGATGATAGTAGTTTTTGAACGAGAAAAGTAATCTTAAAAATGCGGATAACAGAAAAAAATGGAGTTTACTTTACTGAAAGTGAATTAGATTTCGTTGAAAATGTTAGAACTATTAACCATAAATTAGATGGGATTCTTGGACACGCTATGCTGAAGAATCTTTCAGATCTAAAAGAAGAGATGGCAAATTTAGCCCTATCTATCAACTGTAATCTTATACATTCTTTTAAGTACAGACAGAAGCAAAAAATAAGCTTAAGAGCAATTTTTGGAACAGATGACACGTATTGGGAAGGAGCTGGTATTTGTGCAAAGATTAGTCCTGGAAAGATAGAACAGATAATAGAAGAGCTGAAAGAAAACAAGTAATTTTTGTAAAGCACTCTGTTACTGTGGAGTAATTCACAACAGTGAATTAAACAGGAGGTATTTGTGAAAGAAATAAGAGCTGAAGAGTACTTTTCAATTGGGTTTGAGTTGGGAAAAAGGAATTATTGGACAATATTCTTTAATTTTTTAATCTATGCAGTTTTGTGTGTATGTGCATCAATTACGGTTGTGGGAATACTTGTTGTACCTGCTATTTTAGTAGGGTTTATTAAAGTCTTGTTAAAAGCTGCCAGGGGCGAAGAAGTGGATGTTGGGGCTTTTTTGTCGGCGGGTTTCAAAAACGGAATGTGGTGGAAAGCCTTGCTTTTTTCCATCATTTACTTAGTAGGAATAGTATTAGGGCTTATGCTTTTTATAGCCCCTGGTTTATATCTTTCCACAGTGTGGGTTCTAGGAATTTATTTATTGGTGGACAAAGAGATGCTTCCAACAGAGGCATTAGGTAAATCGAGAGAACTTGTGCATCAGTTAGGTTTCTGGAAAGTTTTTGCTGTAGTGCTAGGACTAGCAATAGCCACAAATTTAATTTCCATTATTCCGTTTCTAGGTTTATTCATTATCTTTTTAATGCCTTTTATAATGATGATTTATATAGCAGTTTATGAGAATGCAATTGGCATGACTTTCACCACTACCAATGAGGCATAACGTATTCACTGTTGTGAAACATTCCGTAACGGTAAGTAGTTCAGAGTAGTGATTGATCAAAACCTATCTTTGTAAATCTTTACCTTCTGAATCTTTAAAACCACCTGTTAATATCATAACAAGATCAATAATGACCCATATTCCAAGACCGCCAAGCGTAAGTATCATTAGTATTCCAGTTCCTGCCTTGCCAACATAAAACCTATGAATACCAAGGCCACCTAGAAAAAAATATAAGAACATGCTTTTACCATTAAAAATGAAACACCTGATAATACTCGCAAGCCTGTTGTTACTCGTTGCTTGTGGCCCCGACAGCCCAGACAGGGATCGTGATGGCAATCGTACCTCTATGTCTTATAGTGATGATGAATTTTCTAGCAATCTGGAACTTGCAAGACAGAACTGTACTCAGTCTGATCCGAAAGCAAGAAAACAATGTTTGATAAATTATTTGGGTTGTTCAGCAGTTACTGGTGATACAACGTGTGATGATTAAGATAGAATAGAACTTACTGGCTTACTTCCAAAATCTCCATAAAATTCTCAACCACTAGATATATATCAGGGGAGGGTGGTATGGCATCCTGCCTAGCTCCAGCACCTAGTCCAATTTGGAATAATTCACTACTTCCAACCATCCACCACGATTAACAATTTGTGATATTTGACTGAGGTTTGTTTATTCTCAAAATGATGCCGATATTTTTCCAATGATAATATTGCTTAGATAATTGTTTAACTATTATGTATAGTTTTTAATCATAATTTAGATTATTTTTTTTGGAGAAATATATGAAAAATTTATTAACTTTATCATTAGGATTGGTACTGATCATTTCATGCGGTCAATCTGGAACATCAACTGACAATAATGTTGCCTATGATCTTGTTGGTGTTGAGTTTTATAATGAATTCATACCATGTGTAGGAGGGTCAGATTTTAATCAAGAGAGTGTTGCCAATATGATGCAAGGCTGGAGATCTTTAAATATTTCTGACGATCTTCTAGGTGCTTGGGGATATGTTCCTGCATCTGAAGAAAGCAGATTTGAAAATGGCTGGTGGGAGTTGCAATGGGAATCCAAAGAAGATGCAGATGCTGCTTGGAATGAATGGACCCAAGATGAGGAGGCAATTGCATTTCTTGCTGATCATGAATCAGTAATGGTTTGTGATGGCGATGCCAGAGCGGCATGGGATTTTACTTTTCATAGAGATGTCGAGTCATTTGGACCTCAGTCTGAGGACGGTTCATTTTATACTCAGTTTTTTCCGTGCAAATATAATGATGGGAAATCATCTGATGACTTGATGGAATCTATTGCTTTGTATAACAAATGGTTGGATGGATTGGATGCTACTGGCTTCTATGCTTATGGAATATATGCTGGCGATGGATCAGATGAATTGGCTGATTTCTGGTGGGGTAACTTTCATGAATCTGCAGATAGTGCAGCTACTGGTAATGCAAATTGGATAGAAAGTGGAGGAGATGCAAGGGCATCTTTAGAAGCTACGGCAACTTGTGATGTTCCTGAATTATATAATTCAGGAGTCATTTATGATCCAGCGCGTCCAGCTTTCGCTAAATCATAATTTAAAATATTAGGTTACAGATAAAGCCTGCATTTATTGCAGGCTTTATGCTTGAAAGTACTGATAAATCATCCACCACGATCAACAATTTGTGAATCTTGACAGAAGTTTGTTGTAGGCTTTAGGTTATTAGAAGAGTGACACATATCTGACACACCAAAAAATTGTCCTCTGAAACATTGATTCTTAAAGGGTTTATTTTGTTCAACTATTGAGTGGGAATAATGGAAATTTTATTTTATTTAACCATAATGCTGATAGTTTTTTTAGTGATTGGAGGCATAATAATAGTGCTGATTAGATTGTTATTGAAGACAAAAACACCCAAAGAATTGTATCAAGATTCTAAGCACAAAATAAAAGAAGCTAAAATATCTGGAAGAAATATTTATGAAAATCTTGTCAGATCTGATGAGAATAAACTTCTATATATTGATGATGAATTATTTGCTATAGCTAATAATGAGGTAGAAACTTCAAGTCAGAATGAGGGTTTGTGGATTAAAAGTTTAATCCTTGCCAAAGGAGATAAGAATAAGCAAAAAATTGAATATATAAAATTACGAGTAAATCAATTAAATCGAAAGGAAAAAACATGAGAATTAAAAATATTAATGTTAGTGTTTAAACAATTATAATTATTAGTTAAGGAGAATTTTATGGAACCGATTGGATTAATATTTGGGATAATTATTGCTGTAATTGTAGGGGTGCTTATTGCAAAAGATGCTAATAACAGAGGAATGAATGGAACTGCGTGGGGTTTCTTTGTATTCTTTGTTTGTATAATTGCTCTTCCTATTTATTTAATAGTCAGAAAGCCTTTGAAAGAAGAATGTGGGATCCCCGGGTACCGAGCTC
>JGI24923J38494_100348_pt1 | contig 37010 bp, 31 predicted proteins | sample LinPFosplate11_FD_38494 | JGI IMG/M metagenome (IMG submission 38494) | reverse complement strand
ATGTGTTAGGCATGCCGCCAGCGTTCGTCCTGAGCCAGGATCAAACTCTCAAGTTATAATCCTATGCTTTTACTGACCTGAAATAAATTCCAGGTTTTGTTATCCCCAAAATAAATCTGAGAATACAAAAAAATTAACGTCTATCCACCACTTTGGATGGATAGGAACAGGCTTTCTGTCTCTTCTGATTCCCTTTTCAAAGAACTTGCGTTCAACTCCTGCAAAACAAATAATGATAAGCTTAATGAAATTTATTGTCAATACTATTTATTATCAGCAGCATTATTATTTGCAGATTCAATTTTTCATTCCAGACAGTATTTGTTTTTTGATTTCTGGAAACATTCTTTGGATTGTTTTGACAATTACTTTTGTAGTGAGGTCAAATTCAAGGTTTACTTTATCACCTTCCACCTTTTGACCCAGAACTGTGTGCTTCAAAGTTTCTGGAATTAATGAAATTGAAAACCAATTATCTCCGACATCAACTACGGTCAGACTGACTCCATCAATTGCAATCCAGCCTTTGGGAATAAGGTAACCCCCCCACTCTTCCTCACAATACACAACAACATCCCGATTATTAGGAGCCTTTCGAATTTCATTAATTTTTCCGGTACAATCTATATGGCCTGTAACTTGATGTCCACCAACTTCGTCTCCAAAATAACAAGCCCGCTCAATATCAACGGAGTCCCCGATTACCAAAGCACCAAGATTACTACGGTCGAGTGATTCCTGAATAATGTCAAACTCAGCACAGCTTTCTTCAATTTTAATTGCGGTCAAACATACACCATTGACCGCAACGCTCGAACCAAGTTGAAGATTTTCTGCTAAATCATTCAGTTGAATTCGCAAACGCCGACCGCCTTTTAGGTCAGTAATTACTGTGACCTTCCGGACTCCTTGTACAATTCCTGTAAACATTGTTTTTCTAAAAAAATGACTTGTTCAAATGGAAATTAACTTTCTAAAGGAGGTCTTTCCATAGTTTTCAGCATACTATTTCTTAACCATCGAATGCTTTCTTGTCTTACTGCAGGAACAAATATTACCAGTCCAAGTGCATCTGTTAAAAGTCCCGGTACAACCAATAATACTCCTCCAACCCAGAGCAGTAAATCTGCCATCACCTCTTCTGCGGGGACCCTTCTGTTACGTAATTCACTTTCGACCAAAGTCCACAAAGAAAAATTTTCACCCTGCATCAACCATACTCCGGCAGCCAGTGTAACAATACATTGTAAAAAAATTGTGCTGAGAGGCATTAGATATGTTAGCTGAATCAGCACCCAAATTTCCAAACTTGGAACAATCAACAATAAAAGACTAAGAATCCACCACATAAAATACCGTTATGATGGAAGTGATTTTGTAGGAAGGGAATAAGTACAAGTCGCATGAGCGACAGGTTCCGGATCATTTTCAGAATAGATTATAACCTCTCCTACAATTAAACGTTTGCCAACTTTCATCAGCCACGATTCTCCTATAAGGTTAAGATTCGGTTCGGGTTTACGTAAAAAATTAATATTCAAGTTTGTTGTTACTGCTAAAGCCACTGCTCCTATTGTAGTTAGGATTGCAGCATAGACTGCAGTATCTGCCAGCAGCATCATTGCCGGCCCAGAAATGGTTCCTCCCGGACGCAAATGAGTTTGATCAACTTCAAGCCGTAATCTTGCACGTCGATTTTCGCAGGATTCAACGATCAGCGGATTTTCAGGAAATTCCTGCTGCAAAAAGTTTTGAATCTCTTCTGCAGTCATAAGAATGTTTTGTTAGAACAATTTTTAGAAAAAAATTCTGGTTTGAAATGGCTTGCTGAAACACCTTGGTTTAATCAACAATATTCTATCACAAATTAATCAATAATTTTATCGAACTTTTCTGCATTTCATGAATTCATTGTCATTGCTGAACTCACAGCAAAAGGAAGCCGTAACGACAACACAGGGTCCTGTACTGATTCTTGCAGGTGCAGGCAGTGGAAAAACTCAAGTCATCATACAGCGTATTGCGTACTTGATTCGAAAAAAACAGGTTCCACCCCAGCAAATACTTGCGGTTACTTTTACCAACAAAGCAGCTGAAGAAATGCGTGAACGTTTAAAGGAAACACTCTCCGGGAAACAAATTGGCGTGCATTTAAGTACTTTCCATGCACTGGGAGTCAATATGCTGAGGAAATCGATTCATCACCTGGGTTACCGTCCAAATTTTATTATTTACGACAAAAACGACCAATTATCTGTCATCAAAACCATCATGGAAGATCAGGATTTTGATGATACAGGATTGATCGACGCAAAGTCAGTACACTTCGAAATTTCCCAGTCAAAGTCAACAGGGGAAGGTCCGGAAGTATTTCTTGATCAGCAGGAATCACAACAAAAACAAATGATTGGGAAAATTTATCGTCAATATCAAAAAACTATGAAGGGCTGTAACGCCATTGATTTTGATGATATCCTTAACCTCACGTTGAGTCTTTTTGAGAAGCATCCGGAGGTCATGGACAATTTAACGGAACGTTTCCGTTATATAATGGTAGACGAATATCAGGACACAAATCGGATTCAGTATAAACTTTTAAGGCATCTCACAAAACAGCACAGAAATCTTTGTGTGGTGGGTGATGATGATCAGTCTATTTACGGTTGGCGAGGGGCTGAAGTTCGTAATATTTTCGATTTCGAGCAGGACTATCCGGAAGTAAAATACGTTCGCCTCGAACAAAATTATCGTTCAACCCAAATTATTTTACAAGCCGCCAACCAGGTGATTTCTATAAATACTCAGCGAATGCCAAAAAAACTCTGGTCCGAAAAACAGGGTGGAGTAAAACTTGACTGGCTTCAGTCAGAAAATGAAGCAGAAGAAGTGGAAGTTGTGACCAGGCGAATTCGTACAAGAATTTTACAGCATGGCAATCGATATTTAGACTTCTCAATTCTTTACCGTTCAAATTTTCAGTCACGTTCATTAGAAGAAGCACTACGTGGAGCAAAAATTCCGTATCGTGTAATTGGTGGTGCCAGCTTTTATGACCGTCAGGAAATACGTGATGCACTGGCTTATCTTAAAGTAATTCATAACCCAAATGATGAAGTTAGTTTACATCGAATTATAAACACTCCACGACGAGGAATTGGTAAAACAGCACTTGTACAGGCTAATACGTGTTGTCAGGAAATGCATCTTCCTCTGTTCAAGGTGATGCTGCGTGCCAGAAAATATGAGAAAATCCCAAAAAATGCTGCATTCACTATGGAAATGTTTGCCGGTATCATCATCAATTACCAGCAGCGTTTTGCAAACGAACGGTTTGCTAATGTATTCAAAGAGTTGCTTGATGAGGTCGGTTACATTAGATTTCTTGAAACTCAAAACGGAGAACCCAAATTGCGGGAGCGCCGTGTGAAGAATGTTCTGGAATTATTGAGCGGTATCCGGACTTATTCTGATAAAAATCCTGAAGATAGTCTTCGGCAATATTTAGAACGGATAACACTATTTACTGAAAACGATAACGATGCAGACAGCAAGGCCAATCAAGTGTCGATTATGACACTCCACAGCGCAAAAGGGCTGGAATTCCCTTTTGTGTTCATGATTGGCATGTCAGAAGGTTTGTTACCAAACCAGCGTTCACTCGATGAAGGCAGAGTAGACGAGGAGCGGCGTTTGTGCTACGTTGGCATTACACGTGCCCAACAGGAACTTACTTTTTCGATGGCTAAATCACGGAAACGTTTTGGAGAAATTATTCTTCAGGAACCATCAAGATTCCTTCTCAATATCAACCCGGAACTATTGACAGTTCCAATTATTGGGGAAGCTTCTGAAGAAGTGAAAACAGAGCGGCGTCAGGAGTCCCGTTCCGCTTTTTTTACACAGTTTAAACAAATCGAAACAAGCTAGATTATATGATTTTTTTTGTACGAAAAGCTTTGAGTTTTGTGATAGTTATTTTTTGCATAATTTCCTTTTCAGGATTTGCACTTGCTCAAACTTTGATAGTTGTACTTGGAGATTCATTAACCGAAGGTTTTGGAGTTGCCAAAGAGGAAGCCTATCCGCATTTACTGGAAAAGGAACTGCAGCGCAAAGGGCATTCTGTGAAAGTGATAAATGCCGGCATCAGCGGTTCTACTAGTGCAAGCGCACCTTCCCGTCTCCGCTGGTATATAAAGGCTCATCCTGAAATAGTTATTCTGGCACTTGGAGGAAATGACGGGTTACGCGGCTTGAGCGTGAAGCACATGAAGAAAAATTTAAGCAAAGCTATAGAGTTGGCACAGTCTGAGAAAATCCTGATTTTATTGGCAGGAATGCAAATCCCACAAAACTACGGTACGGAATACACGCAGTCTTTTAGGAATGCATTTCATGAATTAGCCAGGCAGTACCAATTGCAGATGATACCCTTTCTGCTCAAAGAAGTAGGAGGGGTTTCCAGTTTGAATCAGGATGACGGCATCCACCCAAATCCTGAAGGCCATCAAATCATATTCCGGACTGTACTGGAATATTTGGAACCGCTTTTGCCAATCAGGCAATAAAACGTTTTTTGAGGTCAAAAACTTTTTCTTCGGCACATGCTATGAAGCGCTGTCTGACTTTAATTTAGCTACTGTCAGCCAACCTTTTTCATGTTCTTGAGCGCCGAAAGTATGTTCTTCTGATGCTTGAGATAGATCCTGTTGCTGGGTGCAAGAACATCTACTGCTTTCTTTCCCATTTCAAGAATTTTCAACACACCATGATTTCCCAGGTTCAGTAATTTACGCTGTTCATACGCATAATAAGAAACTTGGGCAAACTCTGCCAGCACAGTGATGTCTGTAAGTTTAGGATTAGATAAGGAAGCTCTTTTTAAAGCTTTGTGGTAAGCAACAATCGCTTTGTTGAAAGTAGGTGTAAGCGTTGGTCGGGCTGAGAATTCTTTCATAACTATGCGTAGAGTAAGTATCCGCAATGCCTGCATATGAAATCTAGCTTCTATAAGATAAGGAAGAGGAAGCTTACTATCAATTTCCTGCAGCTTTGCTATGATCTTGAGGCCGATTGGCTGCAGCACCGGAATTCGTTTAATTACCTCAAGAGCAGCCAGGGTTTTACGGACGATAAGCATGTGTTTGTTCTTGGTGGACTCAGTACTTCCGGAGCCAGCAAATAAACTATTTACCCTTTGTTTTGAGGACAGATCATTCAACTCATCCAAATGCATAGTCATAGTAATGCTGTCGCGCGTGTCTACATCAAGAGAATCAGTATATTCCAACAATTTTAGTGTAATTTTGATTTCCTGGATTACAAGCGCCTCCTTTTCATCAACTTCCCGCTCTTCATCTTCTTCCATTTTGATCAGGTCTTTAACTGAGATAACATCCAAATTTACATTCTTTAACTGTTTCGATTGAACCACAAGCAATCCTTTTTTATGTGTGCTGATGATTTTTTCTAAATATAAACGGTATGTTTGCCCGGCAATTTGCAGAGTCGCCGGTGTGATGTCTCCTAAATAAATAGTGAGAGCTGCCTGTATTATGAGGTTGCGGTAAAGCGACAAAGGGAAATCCCGCTTGTCCTGCATAACTGTTCTGACTAATTTTACCCTTGCTGCGCTTGAAGTGAGGTCACTGCTAATTTTTGATACCAGTGAAGAAACTGCCTTACTTTTCATCTGAATTCCGATTATGCTTGCGTCAATATGTGTACCCTTATCAGCAGAATCTGCGGCAAGAATCGTTTTACGCATCTTCATCATAAAGGAAAAGTTTCTCAACTTTTTTACTTCTTCAGTTGCCTGAATTACTTGCCTTTCAATTTTAACAAAATTGAGGTTTGGAATCGGTTTGATTGTACGAGACCCTCCCTTCGTGAATTTATTACTAACCCCACTTTTTCCCGGGTAAATCGCACCCTTTCTTTTTATTAATTTTCCCTTTTCCATTACTAATAACGCCTTATTACAATTCAGTTATTGATATTAAAACATGGCTGTTTTAGGTTAATTGAAAAAAACCAACAAAGTTTTCGATGTTTTATTTCTAGCATATTTTAGGCAAAAACTAAAGTTTGGGCTGTTGATTAATAAAAAACAGTGATAACAGATTTAATGAATCAACTGGACTATGTGGACATCTGCCCCGGTGAGTCAGTACTTTTTAAGTGGAATCTAAGAGAATTTCGCATGATTTATGCATTTTGCAGTACTAAAAAAAGATATTACAAAACCTTTGTTCTTATTATAAATAATACTCTAATGAGAACAATTATTAAATTTACAAGTAAAGAATATGTTGTGGAAATTACGAAGGAAGCACTAGACCTTTCAATAAAGAGGGAGTATAATTTTCAGCCAGTGAGATCACTTCAGATAAATTGCTTTCCAGCAAAGAATATACAAAATATTTTTAGGTAATGCTCACATTGGAATTTCCGGAAAACGGAATTTTAATGTACTATAATCCGAACCATCCTGGTTGAGATTTCAAATACTACTGGCAATAAATTTCCTTTGACCAAAACTCTACAAAATATATATTTAAGGCTTCTATGCCACAGACCTATTTTCCTGTAAATATGGGAGGTACGACTGAAGGACTGCTTGTTTTAAGTAATGGACGATTTTTCCGTGGAAAATTGAGGGGAGCCCCCGTTGAGGCTACAGGTGAAGTAATTTTCAACACGTCAATGACCGGTTATCAAGAAATTCTGACTGACCCGTCATACAAAGGTCAAATAGTGACAATGACATATCCACATATTGGCAACTATGGAGTAAATCCGGATGACTTGGAGTCAAAAACAACGCATGCCTCAGCACTGATAGTACGTGAACTAAGTCACATCAGCAGCAACTGGAGGGCTACTCAATCATTAGATGAGTGGTTGATAGAACACAGGATTCCCGTTTTGGATGGAGTAGACACCCGCTCTTTGGTGAAAGCTGTTCGTTCAAGTGGAGAGTGTTCCGGACTACTTGTTCCATCAGATTCACGACACACTCTGGATGAGCTTCGTGAAGAAGCGCTCGACCTGCCTTTGATGGCAGGTCAAAATCTGGCACGACAAGTTTCGACCCGTGAATCATATTTTTGGCCGTCTGAAGCAGAGGGAAAACCGCTGACTGTTATTGCTTATGATTTTGGGATAAAGTACAATATTTTGCGAATAATGAACAGACTGGGAATGAGTGTGACAGTTGTACCCTGGAATACATCAGCAGAAGAGGTGCTTGAAATGAATCCTGAAGGTATTTTCCTGTCCAATGGTCCTGGAGATCCTGCTGCGGTCTCGGAAGCAATTGATTCTGTTAGAAATTTGCTCGGTAAGTTGCCAATTTTTGGAATCTGTCTGGGACATCAGATATTATCATTGGCCTTGGGTTGCAGGACTTATAAACTAGAATGCGGACATCATGGCGGGAATCACCCTGTGATGGATTTTGCAACCAATAAAATTGAAATCACCAGCCATAATCACGGTTTCTCTGTAGAGGAAAATTCCCTCCCAAAAGATGTCCGGGTAACGCACCGCAACCTGAATGATCAAACTGTAGAGGGTATTGAATCACTTGTTCACTCAGCTTATTCTGTACAATATCATCCGGAGGCAGCTCCTGGACCAAGAGATGCATCTTACCTGTTTGGCCGGTTTCTTGAAATGCTGTGAGGTTGACTATTAAATTCTAACTTCAAAAAGTAATTTGAAGTAAATGGAAAAATCATAAAATCATTAATTAGATTAAAAGCAAGTGAGGCTAGATGAGCGTAGGTAAAATGACAGGCCCTAAAAAGGCCGCAATTCTATTGCTTGCCCTTGGCGAAGATGCAGCAGCAGATGTGATGAAAAATTTGGAAGAAGCAGAAATCCAGCAGGTTGGTTATTATATGACCCGCTTTACAGACGTTTCTCCTGAAGAATTGGATATTGTTCTTGAGGAATTCTACAGAAATTCGGTTATGGCTGATGAAGGTGTGAACATTAGCTCATCACCAGATTTTGTCAAAAATGCACTGACCAAAGCCCTGGGGGCAGACAGGGCAAAAGAACTAAGTGACAATCTTCGTGCGGGCGAAGAAGAGGCAGGTCTTGAAGCCCTACGCTATGCAGAACCCATCATGATTTCAAATTATATCCGCACCGAACACCCTCAAACGATAGCCCTTATTCTTTCTTATTTAAAAGATCCCGAACAGGCTTCTGCCGTGCTGCGAGAAATGCCTGAAAGTGTACAGGCTGATATATTGTATCGAATGGCGGTGATTGAAAGTATTCCTCCAGGAGTAATTTCAGAAATGAATGAGGTTCTAACTGAAGAAATGCAATCAGCAGGTAGTATGGCAACAAGTGTGGGTGGTGTTGAACCAGTGGCAGAAATCTTAAACTCTGTGGACAAGGCAACAGAGACCAGAATTCTTGCCAGTATAGAAGAAACAAATCCTGATCTGGCTGAACAAATCCGGGAATTGATGTTCACCTTCGAAGATATGGCTCTCATTGATGCTAAGCAAATGCAGCTCGTTATGAAAGATGTTGATCAGGCTGACATGGTGCTCGCGCTCAAAACAGCAAGCGATGCTGTTAAAGAACTTATTTTCAGCAGCATGTCATCCAGAGCTGCTGAAATGGTACGGGATGACCTGGAAAACCTTGGTCCCGCCAAAATATCTGATGTGGAAGCTGCACAGCAAAAAATCATCAAAGTTGTCAAGAAACTTGAGGAAGCTGGAACGATTATCATTGCTGGTGCAGGTGGTGGAGACGTAGTTTGATTAAACTTTGATGCAAACTGCTGGTTAGTTGTAGTTAATAAATCATAATGCTGTGTTTTGCAAATTAATTGAAATTAATTGTTTGTGGATTTTCAAGTTGTTTCCTACCTTATAATCATTAGTTTTTTTAGCTGAAGCCTTTGTTTCTTAAAGTAAACTTTAAAAAAATAATTAAATACTGAGTAAAATAATGTCCAAAACAATGTTTGAAAAAATCTGGAATTCACATCTTGTACATGAGCAGGATGGAAACTCCATCATTTATATTGATCGTCACCTGGTGCATGAAGTGACTTCTCCACAAGCGTTTGAAGGGTTACGTCTTGCAGGACGCCGAGTGTTGCATCCGGAAGCAACATTTGCAGTTCCTGATCACAATATTCCAACCGAAAATCAGGATCAGCCGATTTCAGATCCAATTTCTGCATTACAAGTTGAGACTTTACGTCATAACTGTAGAGAATTTGGAATTACCCTTTTTGATTTGGGAGATGAGCGTTCAGGAATCGTACATGTAATGGGACCAGAACAAGGTTTGACTCTACCCGGGTCAACTATAGTTTGCGGAGATTCACACACTGCAACACATGGCGCTTTTGGTGCCCTTGCATTTGGGATTGGCACCTCTGAAGTTGAACATGTACTTGCCACTCAAACACTGCAACAGAAAAAACCAAAAACAATGCTGGTTCAAGTCGAGGGTGTACTTCCGGAAACTGTCACACCTAAAGATATTATCCTGGCAATCATCGGAAAAATCGGTACTGCCGGTGGATCAGGTTACGTAATTGAATATGCTGGAGAAACAATCCGCTCCATGAGTATGGAAGGTCGTATGACTCTCTGTAACATGACAATTGAAGCCGGTGCACGAGCGGGAATGGTAGCACCGGATGAAAAAACTTTTGAACACCTGAAAAATCGACCTTTTGCACCACGGGGTGATGCATTTGATTTGGCTGTGAATTCGTGGAAAAAACTGCCGTCTGATCCTGATGCAGAATTTGACCTGAAAGTAAACCTAAATGCAAATGATGTTTTACCGCAAGTAACATGGGGAACCAATCCGGGAATGGTGACTGATATTAACAGCAAAGTTCCGGACCCTGAAAACATTCAAAATCCGATGGAACGCAAGTCTGTTGAACAAGCTTTGAAATATATGGATCTTAAAGCAAATCTTCCTATTATGGATATCTTTATTGACCGTGTGTTTATTGGTTCATGTACAAATTCACGTATCGAAGATTTGCGTTCTGTTGCAGAATTTGTTAAAGGCAGACAAGTTAATGAAAACGTTTCTGCAATGATAGTTCCTGGAAGCGGAATTATAAAACGGCAGGCAGAGGAAGAAGGTCTGGATAGAATATTTACTGATGCAGGATTTGACTGGCGCCAGCCGGGATGTTCCATGTGTTTAGCCATGAACGATGATGTACTCAAACCAGGTGAACGTTGTGCCTCGACAAGTAACCGAAATTTTGAAGGGCGCCAGGGGAAGGGTGGACGTACACATCTTGTAAGTCCACTGATGGCAGCAGCAGCAGCGATTGCCGGACATTTTACTGACCCGAGAACTTTGTAAATTCAACCTTGACTTAAACTTAAATAATGGAAGCATTTAACACACTTTCCGGAATCACTGTACCATTTGATAAAATAAATGTCGATACAGACCAAATCATTCCCAAGCAATTTCTGAAAAAAATAGAACGTACAGGTTTTGGCGTTCATCTTTTTCATGACTGGCGTTACATCGACGATGAAGGGACTAAGTCCAATTCAGAATTTATTCTGAATTATCCGCGTTATCAAGGATCACAAATTTTGCTGACTGGTGAAAATTTTGGCTGCGGCTCAAGCCGTGAGCATGCTCCATGGGCTTTGCAGGATTATGGTTTTAAGTGCATAATTTCGTCCAGTTTTGCAGACATTTTTTTCAACAATTGCAGGAAAAACGGAATCTTGGCAGTAGTGCTTCAAGCAGAGGAGGTACAGGCCTTGTTTAAAGAGGTTGAAGCCAACGAAGGCTGTCTGCTGACAGTCGATCTTCTCCAGCAGACTGTCTGTTCTCCCGGAGGCAATAAATTTTCTTTTGAAATTGATTCATTTGCAAAAGACTGTCTACTTGAAGGTTTGGACGATATTGGTTGGACCCTGCAGTTTGAAGACAAAATTCAAGATTATGAACAGCAAGCCAGGAGCCAAAAGCCTTGGTTGTTTTTCGATTTGTAATTAAAGACAGTTCAGGAAATCATGTCTGCCCTACGTTTCTCATCACTGATTATTTTATTCCCAATTCTATTTGCTGCTTGTGGTCGTTCGGAGTTGATTCGAATACGCATGCTGGCCCCAGTAACCGAAGACAAAAAAGATTACGCTATTTTCACTGACACGGAATCAACTATTACACCTGTAATTATCAATAAACAAAATGGCGGGAGTTTATATTTTTTGTTTAAAAGCATCGGCCTGGGCTACACCACTATTACAACCAAAATGGAAAAAGCAGACAAAAATCTCACAGAGAAAACAACACTCGTGACAAATTTCGCTGATGTGGCTTTTGGAATAGGAGAAAACTACTCGTTTATGTGGGGCGCGGGAGTTTTGTCTGGAGGAAAGATGGAAACGTCTCTGAATTCATTCAATCCCAAGAACAATTATCTTGGGGGACATTCTATATTTTTTGTCCTGGGCCACCACGGATTTGGTTTTGAAACTCTGTTAGGCTATCGTACAAACTTTATAAAGGCAGAATTTGAAGAAATCGGCCTTCCATCCACAGTGGGGAAGACAGATGAAGATTTCACCTATGAAAGTAATAAAATAAATTTAACAACCTCTCAGGTGCAACTGGGAATTGGGTTTACGTTCTGAATCTTATTAAAATGAGGTTTTGTCCTTAATTACAACAATATTTCTCCTGATTCAGGTACATAAACCGTCAAGCACTTCAAAATAATCTGGAAAAGTTTTGCTCACACATCCAGGATTATTTATTGTTACAGGTGAACTCCCACAAGCCGCCAGCGAAAAAGCCATTGCCATGCGGTGGTCATCGTAGGTATCAATTTCAGCCTTCCGGATTTGCTCCGGCGGTTGAATGACAAGATAATCGTAACCTTCCACAACCTCAGCTCCAAGTTTGCTTAATTCTGTAGAAACTGCCTGTAGCCTTTCCGTTTCTTTTACCCTCCAATTGTAGATGTTGCGGATAGTAGTAGGTCCGGAAGCAAACAGAGCCGCGACGGCCAATGTCATGGCAGCGTCCGGCATTTGATTCATGTCAACATCAATTCCGTTTAAAGAGTTTCCGGTCAGTTTAACCTGCTGTGGTTCCCATTCAACTTTTGCTCCCATTTTTTCCAGGACTTCAGCAAAACGTGCATCTCCCTGCAAGCTGTCAGTACCGCATCCCTTTACCGTCACAGTTCCTTTGGTAATTGCAGCACCAGCAAGAAAATAAGAGGCGGATGAGGCGTCGCCTTCTACAAAAATGCTCCCGGGAGAGAGATATGTTTGACGGGGAATATGGAAAAGACGGAAGTTTTCGTGATTCACAGAAACACCAAAACTCCGCATCAGACGCAGCGTCATTTCCACGTAAGGCACAGAAACCAGTTTATCGGTTATTTCAATTTGCACCTCTTTGTCTGCATAAGGCGCGGCCAGCAGAATTGCTGTCAAATATTGACTGCTGATTGCACCGCTCAAACGGGTAATTCCTCCGGGAAGGCCGTCTGCAATCACTTCCACCGGCGGACAATCTGTTCCGTTTATGCAACGCAAGTTTGCTCCGAGTTGGGAAAGGCCGTTTACCAAATCGATGATAGGGCGCTCCCGCATTCGCTGCACTCCATCCAGAACAAAACGTCCGTGTCCCAAAGTCACGGCTGCGGTCAAAGGCCTGATTGCTGTTCCGGCGTTTCCCAGCATCAAAGTGGCTTCTTTAACCGGAATTATTCCAGATGTTCCTGAAACTGTTATGAGATTTTCTGCACGTTTTTCTTCGAACTGAATTCCAAGTGTTTCCAATGCTTCCACCATTCGGCGGACGTCATCACTGTCCAGCAGATTCTGAATTTCAGTCTTTCCTTCAGCCAACATGCTCAAAAGCAAAATTCGGTTGGAGAGACTCTTGGAACCCGGTAAAACTACGCTGCCAGAAATTTTCTGGATCGGAGACAAAGTGAGTTTGTCCGGTAGACTCATGCGCGGCCCCGGATTTTCCGTTCAATATAAAATTCAGCTGCTTTGTATGAACTGCGCACCAACGGCCCGGAGGCCACATATTCAAATCCCATTTTGTCACCCAATTCAGCCAGTTCAGCAAACTCTTCCGGAGGCACGAACTTTTCAACTTTAAAATGTTTTTTTGTGGGCTGCAGATATTGACCTATGGTAAGAAAATCCACTCCGACATCACGTAGATCCTCCATGGCCCGCAAAGTTTCTGCGCGGCTTTCGCCCACGCCGAGCATCAGTGAAGATTTGGTGTATCCCTGCGGACAGTTTTGTTTGAGGTATCGTAAAATTTGCAATGACTGGTCATAACCTGCACGTGCATCCCGGACTATTGGAGTGAGGCTCCGTACGGTTTCCAGGTTGTGTGCAAAAACCGCAGGGCGTGCGTTTATTACTTGTTGAACCAGTTCTGTTTTTCCCTGAAAATCCGGCATCAGCATTTCAATTAACATGTCCGGACAGGCTCGTTGAGTAGACCGGATGCAGCGGGCAATGTGCGCAGCACCCTGATCCGGGAGATCGTCACGGTCAACAGTCGTCAGAACCACATATTTCAAATCCATTTTATTAACAGTTTCAGCCAATTTCTTTGGTTCTTCTGCGTCTAGTGCTCCAGGACTTTTTGCGGATTTGACTGCACAAAATCTGCATCCACGTGTACAGGTGTCACCCATCAGCATGAAAGTTGCCGTGCCGCCGTTCCAACACTCACCAATGTTTGGGCAATTTGCTTCTTCACAAACAGTACTCAGCTTAAGATTTGCAGCACTTTTTTTGATCCACGAATAACGCTCTCCTCCCGGGAAGGGAACTTTAAGCCACGGAGGTTTTTTTGCAGTTATTTTAGTTGTTTCTGTTGGCACGTGAGTCTTTTGATGATGGTTCGCTATTTCGATTAAAGTCATTAATTAATCCTCACCATTTCACCACACCTGTATAGACTTCACAATTCAAAACCATTCTGCTGATAGTTGGATATCAGTTGTGAAGTTTTGGTACTAAAGTGCTAAATCAAGTGGTAAGAAGAAATATTGAAGGATTCCCTGGCAACTTTATGTGTTAATGATCCAAGGAGGATACTGAAGACTTAATAACATAATTTGTGACTTCACATTGATAAGACGCCAGATATGATCAGATGCTTTTCCCAGAACAAAACATTTGAAATTTTCTAGTATGTTAAAAGCTATTTCACTTTTATTTTGCAGTAAATCCGTCAAGTCTGTCACCGGAACTGTTGAAGCACAAATATCTTTCTGCTGTGATTTTCACAGGATCCTCCAGATTCCACAATAAATGTGGAGAACCGCTTACCTGAATTGTTTCACCACTTTTTAATTCCACTCCGACTGTCTGAGCTGCACCAGAAAATTCAACCGTTTTCACAATGCCGTTTGCCTCGTCGTCAGGAGCAGACACAAGAATAAAATCTTCCGGACGTACCATCAGGATGCGAGTTTCTTTACCGATTTCAGCCGGTACGTCCAAAAAACCAAAAGATGATTTTAATGATGTTTTCTCCCATTCAACCGAAAGATGGTTGGCTTCACCCACAAAAGATGAGGCCCAAAGTGTTTGCGGTTGCTGGTATATTTCTTCCGGAGTTCCAGCCTGTACCAGCTTACCTTTGTGCATGAGGAGCACACGCTCAGAAAAAGTTATTGCTTCAACCTGATCATGTGTTACGAGAATTGTTGCCACGCCTTCATGTTTAAGTATTCCCCTAATTTCGCGCCTTAGCTGCAAACGCAATTGATAATCTAAATTACTGAACGGTTCATCCATTAAAATCAGCCTTGGCCGTGGGGCAAGTGCTCTGGCAACGGCGATTCGCTGCTGTTCTCCACCGCTGATTTGATGGGGCATTTTGGATGCAAGGTGCTGTAAATTGACCAACTTCAGCAATCCCACCACCCGTTTCTGTTTCTCACTTCTGGATCCGTTTACACCATAAGCAATGTTTTTTTCTATACTCAAATGCGGAAACAAGGCAAAATCCTGAAAAATCATACCAAATTTTCGACGCTCTGGAGGCAGGATTATTTTTTTCCCTGAGATCTCCCGTTTTTCCAGCAATACTTGTCCCCTGCTGGGAACTTCCAGTCCTGCTATCAGCCGCAGCAGAGTAGATTTTCCACATCCGGATGGTCCAAGAATGGAAATGAATTCGTGTTCCTCCAAATGCAGGCTGAAGTCACTGACGGCTTCCAGTTCGCCATAGGATTTGGTAAGATTTCTACATTCAATCATGGTTAAATAAGTTAGTTTTGCGGTGCAGTTTGCCGCAGTTGGCGATTCAGGAAAATTACTGGAAACAAACCGACTACGACAATAGTTAGGCACCAGAGAGAGGCTTCCTTGAGCAGTTCTTCTGTGGCATAACCGTAAGCCCTGGTTGCAAGTGTACTAAAATTAAAAGGCTGGAGCATAAGTGTCGCGGGCAACTCTTTCATCACATCAACAAAGACCAGCATTCCGGCGGCTAACACGCTGCCTCGAAGCAGCGGCAAATGTACCTGCTTTAAAGTTTGCCAGGTGTTCTTTCCCAAAGATCTACTTACGTCTTCCATATCGGAAGTGATCCTCCCAAGCCCTGATTCGGCGGTACCGTAAGCCAGGGCAAGAAACCGTACAAGGTAAGCAAAAACCAAAATGAACAAAGTTCCGCTCAGCAGATAACCAGTAGTTATTCCAAATGTTTCCTGCATCCATGCATCCATTGTCCGGTCAAACCAGGCAAAAGGCAAGAGGACACCGAGCGCAACAACCGGTCCCGGGAAAGTATAACCGAGACTTACCAGGCGTGCTGCCCAATGAACTCTGCGGCGCTTGCTGATTCGGGAACCGAAAGCCATTAACAGGCCGATAAATACTCCTAATAATGCGGTTACGCCGGCCAGTAAAATACTGTTTCCGGCATCGCTGAAAAAGCGGTCCAACATCACTCCACGCCAACTTTCAGTTGCCCACTGAATCAATAAACCTGCAGGCAAAGCAAATCCGAACAGTACTGGAAATACACAAAATAACAAAGCCAGGACGGCACGGAATCCAGAAAGAGGATATCTGGTATGTGCATCTTTTATACTGCTTTGTCCGTGGAAACGCTGTTGTTTTCGCGAGTAGCGTTCCAAAAAAATAAAAAAGCTGATGAACGTCAGTAACGATAAAGAAAGCTGAGCTGCACCCGGTGCATTGTATGCTCCAAACCATGTATGATAAATTCCGGTAGTAAAGGTTTGTACGGCAAATAACTGCATTGTGCCAAAATCTGCCAGGGTTTCCATCATTGCCAGGCTGACACCAACCACAATCGCCGGACGCGCCAGTGGCAAGGCAATCATAAAAAAACTGTTACCTGCACTTTTGTCCAGCATCCGGCTGGCTTCCATCAATGTAGCCGATTGTTGAACAAACGCGGTTCTGGCAAGCAGATAAACGTAAGGAAAGAGTACTAGCGAAAGCATCGTTATTGCGCCTCCAAGTGAGGCAATGGGCGGAAACCAGTAGTCCATGTAATTCTGCCAGCCGAACCACGAACGGAGTTGTTCCTGCACCGGACCGGAAAATTCCAGCAGTTCCACGTAGACCATCGCGATAATGTATCCGGGAAATGCCAACGGTAATAACAATGCCCATTCCATCACCCGACGCCCGGGGAATTCTGTCATTGAAATCAACCACCCCGTACTCACTCCTAAAAGAAGAGTGCCGCTGCCAACACCAAGCATCAGCCAGAATGTATTTTTTAGATAACCGGGCATAACCGTACTTAATAAATGTCCCCATACATTTTCTCCTCCTGAACCGGCAGTTACGATCAGAGAGAAAAAAGGTAACGCAAACAACAAAGCCAGCGAGAGTGTCAAAAGATTCCAGCTTCCGGAAGAGTGGACGGAAGATTTCATTTTTTTCTGGGAGATGAATTCAAGGTTGAATGGAACGTTTATTATCTTTTGGAATTTCTATCACAAAGATTTTCTCTGCAACATGAAAAGGCAGGGACGAAGGACCCTCTTTGGATTCAAGTGAGATGGAGCGCATCACTTCCGTTTTTTCAATTACTTTGTGTTGCTTGCCGGGCATCACTTTGTGCTCATGCAGGATCTTCATCAAATCAACTGAATCCTCTAATACCTCTCCAATCATGGCAACCTCAACAGTCATTCCCGGCTGTGCTTCCATGAGAGTGATTGTATTTTCAGGTAATTCGGTTCCAGGCATTGGTGTACCATGTGGGCAAAATTCAGGTTTACCCAGGAACTCTGCAAGTTTTTCAACTACCATAGGAGTCATTGCGTGTTCCAAAAGGTGTGCGTGCTGATGCACTTCGTACCATGGAATTCCCAGTGAATTGCAAAGAAAATATTCAGAGAGGTTATGACGGTAGGCAATGTCTTCAGCAATACTTTGGCCTTCTTTTGTCAATGCAAGTTCTTTTGTTTTTGTTACATTGACCAATCCATCCCGCTGCATTCTTAAGATTGTTGCATGAACGGTCGGAGGACTTGTGTCCAAACGGTTTGCAATTGTAACCGCTTTTGCCGGCTCTCCTGCATGGTTCAGTTTGTAGAGTGTCAGCAGATACTCTTCAATAACTTTAGAATGCTCAGTCATAGCACTTTTTAATTGGGGTTTGAAATTAGCATATACTAACAGCAATGTTTGAGAATGACAACCTCTATCTTCCGGTAGCCGAGCGGCGGCCTTTCGTTAATGTACAACTGAAACCGGCAGAAACCATTTCAGCTGCAGAAACTCACTTAGGCCCGCAATAACAAATTACATGTGAAATTTTTTCAACTGTCATGTAGCGAATTCCTGATTAAAAATTAATGTTCCTGAAATCTTTGTGCTTAATTGTCAAAATCAACTTCATCCAGTATTTTGATGGCTTTTTTTCGGTGACTGCCGATTTCAGCTAAATTACGCTGATCCTGTTTGAAAACACCTTTCTTGACACCGTCCTGTCCACCACCGAAACCCTGTACGATTCCTGAATACTGAATTCCGGATTTAACCGGATATTCATGGTTCACCTGTGCATACATGTATTGAGCTATATTCCCTGAAAGAAACTCCAGCATTTTTACAGCCTCAGCTTTGTTTTTTGCTGCTTTAGTGACTGCGCCTCCGGAGATATTCATGTGGGTACCACGATCACCTTGATTTGGAAAATAAATTCCTACTGATGCGGCCCATGCACGCTGGTCTTCACGCTCCAGCATTTTACCCATGTAATATGTGTTTCCCAGCGTGACATCACACTGTCCCTGATAAATGGCTTTGACCTGACCTCGATCGTTTCCGCTAGGTTTGCGACCCCGATTGTTTTTCAAACCCTGCAGCCAAGTTTTCGCTTTGGCCACACCATGTTCTGCAATCATTGAAGAAATTAATGCCACATTATATTTGTGGTATCCGGAACGGGTACAGACACGTTGGTTGTTTCCGGATTCACCCAATGCCTCATAGGTGGATAATTCGCCGATTTTGATACGCTCTTTTGAATAATAAATCACACGGGCGCGAGCAGTTAGAGCCGTCCAAAGCCCTTTTGGGTCACGGTAGTTTCCCGGAACATTCTGTTCAATTACATTTGAGTTTATTGGCTGAAATAGTCCTGCATCTGCAATTGCGGTCAAATTTGAAATGTCCACTGTCAGCAGGGCATCGACCGAACCCGGCTGCTGCTTGAGGCGCTCCAGAGAGCCTTTTTTGAGATAAACAACATTGGCCTTGATTCCGGTTTGTTCTTCAAATACATCTAGAAAAGGCCGGAGCAAAAATTCCTGCCGCTCCGAAAGAATATTTACTTGTGCAGCCGGTGCAAAATGTGGAAACCACAACAGACTTCCGAGAATGAGGGTTATGATTTTTTTATTGTTAAACATAGTATTTCTTTACAAAAATATTAAAAATAAACCTGAGTCTGGATGTTGATAAAAAATTTAAATCTTTGTAAGAGATATTCCAGCTTGAGCCTTTATCGATTTTATCCGAAATACTGCAACTTCGATGAAAGAGAAGGAGGAGTTGTAGTAGGGATTGCCCTGACAAAAATACCAGCATGGTAGTTATTGTAAGCACAATAAAATTATTAGTCAATACTAATTTAATTAAAAAGCCTAAATTTTTATTTCACGATAGCAACCAGTAAGAATTTTCGCAATCGATTCAGAAAAGTGTCGGTATTAATATATTATGAATTAGAGATTTTCCTGTCCTCAAAATACTGAAGAAGTTTTTCGTTGAAAAGCAGCATGTCACGATAATCAATTGCACCGATGTTGGCAATCCTGAAAGTATCTTGCTTGGCTTTTTTCCCAGGATAGATTGTGATATCGTTTTCATAAAAATAGTCATGCATTTCCATAAAATCGTAGTTTGGGGATTGCGGTTCTACGATTGCCGTCAACAGCTTGGAGTGTTGAGATTTGGGCAGAAAGAGTTTCAGCCCGACTCTATCAATACCGTCCAGCAGGGTATCATAAGCTTTGAAATAGCGTGCAGTCCGTCCAGCCTGTGTCTCTTCAAAAAATTCATCCAGAGCTGCATTAAGAGCATAAACAATCTGCACAGGAGGCGTGAATTGAAATTGTCCAGTTTTTTCAATGTAACTGTGATTTCCCCACAAATTGAGGTAAAGATTCCGCGCCGGGAATTTTGCAGTTTTTGCGAGTTTTTGATTATTTGCAATCACAAAACTTGTACCTGCCATGCCTTGAATACACTTGTTTGAAGAAGATATTAAATAATCAATCGGCAGTTCATGCAAGTCAATGGGCAGTCCTGCATAAGAGGACATGGCATCAACAATTGAATCAACTTCATATTTTTGGCAAAGTCCCAATAGTTCCGGCAGAGGGTTGAGCATTCCAGTAGTTGTTTCGTGATGCACAAAAGCGAAGTGCGTCAGTTCACGGTCCTGCTGAAATATTGATTCAATTTCCGCCACGTCAGGATATTCCCCCCAACCGATTCTGTATGTCCGGTGCGAAATGCCATAGGCTTGAATAATCGTTTCTGCGCGCTTGCCATAAGCACCATTATCGAGAATCAGAATTTTGCCGTCCGGAGCTACTACCGAACTCAAGGCTGCTTCAACTCCGGCAGTTCCGGATCCGGCAAAAATGACAGCACTATGCGTCAAATTGCCATTAACCACCTGAACCACTTTTTTTAAAACAGACTGTGTGAGGTCACCAAATTCCTGTTCGCGGGGACAAATGTCCGGGACCATAAGTGCCTGCTTGACACTGTCAGTTGTTGTGGCTGGACCTGGATTGAGAAGGATATTACGTTTCATGAGATAATTAGCTTGGACTGTTGAAATTTTATGGTGAATTCTTCCTTAATAATGTTAAATATTACTAAATTTTTTCGTATCTGTAAAATGCAAATAAACAATTCTTCCGATTGATTAAATCAATAGTAGTAAAATATTTTAAGATAAACAGGACTTACTAGAAAATTATTTTCTTGTTATAGCGGACTTAATCCGGGATCCAGATACCCAAAAAGGTTGAGTCCAGGAATTAAAAAGTAACAACCTTTATACTCGTGATTAATCTCCTTGGAAAATAAACTCAAACAAATGAAGTACTGGGCTTTTGTTATTTTTCAGGAAAACCACTTGCATTTGATTCCATTGGGTTTTTATCCTAATGATATTATTGTGAAATATTATTTTTCAGGAAGCATACTATTTTTGAAGGAAAATTATTTACTATTGTTTAAATCAATAGATAAGATACAATATTGATATTATACAGATATTGATATTGTTGTTAAAATAAATATTTACTAATGTTTCCGGAGTTTCCGGAAAATATTTTTCACTCACAAAAAGGAGATCAGAATGAGCATTCAATCAAATTACGTTTACACCCGTGGCTACCGTGGAAAAGTCAAAGGGCTTGTACTGGACTGGAGTGGCACCACTGCAGATGAATACGTACTTGCCCCGGCCGTGGTGTTTGTAGATGTTTTTAAGAAATATAATGTTGAAATCAGCATGGCGGAAGCGAGAGGGCCGATGGGGCTGCGCAAGGACCTTCACATCCTTGAGTTGACCAAGGTTCCGGAAATTCGTGAGCGCTGGAAAGTAGTATACGGTAAGTATCCGGATCAGAGTGATGTGGATGATATGTTTAAGGATTTTGTCCCAATGCAGCTCGCCTGTCTCAGGAAGTATACCACCCTCCTTCCCCACGTCGCAGAGGTGACTCAAAAATTTCAAAAAGAAGGTATCAAAATTGGGAGTTCTACAGGTTTTGTAAGGAGCATGGTAGACATCCTTGAAGAAGATGCGAAAAAACAGGGGTACACTCCAGATGCATCCGTGGCAGGAGACGAAGTGATTAATGGTGCCAGACCCAAGCCGTTTATGGTTTATCGAAATCTCGATCTGATGAATGTTAATCCAATTCAGTCCGTTGTAAAGGTTGATGATACCGTTTCAGGTGTTGGTGAAGCACTTGAAGCCGGCTGTTGGGGAGTAGGTATCGCTCGTTACAGCAACTACATGGACATGGATACACTCGAAGAGGCTGGTTCGCTTCCTGAAGAAGAAATCCAGCGCAGACTGATTAAAACAAGGGATATCCTGCAAAAAGCTGGTGCACACTATGTTATTGATACTTTTGACCAATTGGTGGATGTTGTTGATGACATTAACCTGCGCCTCTCCAGAGGTGAGCGTCCCTAAAAAAAGTCTGTCCAAATAAAATGTTAAAACCTTCTGAATCGGAAACAGCGTCTCTTGATACTCAAGGTTCGCTGTTTTTACAAATCAGCTATACCCAACTTCGTTCTTTTCATGCAGTTGCGGGTACAGGAGGTTTTACTGCCGCTTCCAAAGTACTACATGTGGGACAACCCACCATAACTGCACAGGTACGGGCCCTGGAAGAATTTTATGGCATTGAGCTGTTCCACCGCCGTGGCCGCAGAGTTGAGTTGACTGAAACAGGAATGGAACTCTATGCTGTCACTCAGCGCATGGAAATATTGGAAAGAGAAGCCCAGGATGTACTTCAGACTGCAGGAGGATTTCAGAGCGGTCATCTCAGGGTTGGAGCCGTTGGACCTTATCATTTGACGGAAATGCTGGCTGTTTTTCATGAACGGTTTCCATATTTGAAAATCACGGTTACAGTTCGAAATTCAGAAGATATTTTAGAAAACCTGTTAAATTTTGAAGTAGATGTTGCAGTACTTTCACAAACAGAAACCGATTCCAGAATTTTAGCAGTTCCGTTTTGTCAGGAACCCCTAGTTGTTTTTGTACATTCAGGACACCCCTGGGCAAGTCGGGAGACTCTCCGGATCGAAGAGCTGGAAGATCAGGATGTTATTTTACGTGAGCCTGGTTCTACAACACGTCGCGCTTTTGAAAAAGCATTGAAGAAGACTGGAGTTACGATTCGTCCGGTAATGGAAATCGGCAGCAGGGAAGCAGTTTGGATGGCCGTGGCCAGGGGTTTGGGAATCGGAGTGGTCTCGAATCTGGAGTTTATGCCGCATCCGGATTTACGTAAATTAAGTTTTGAAAACGCGGATGTACACACTAATGCTCATGTGGTTTGTCTGCGTGAACGTCGAGATTCACGTATAATTCACGAATTTTTTCAGATTGTGGAAGAGCTACGTCAAACTTGATTCCTGACTGTGTCTTGCGTTATAAACCTTACCGCCAAGATCAACATAAAGCTGTAAAACAGCTCTGCCTTCACGGCGTAGTAATTCAGGCACAATTTTAATTCCCCTACATTCAAGCTGCGCGTTATAATCCGGAGGGGTAGGGCCTTCATCAAAACCGACAATCTTTTCCACGTCTTCCGGTTCTGCAGATGACAACACCTCACAGACTCCTGACCAGCAGACATTTCCCAGGCACATTGCACACATTTTCCCACTCGTTACCAGGCGGTGTTCCGGGAAGCGTTCCGCACCCAAATCAAAGTGTCCTAACTCTTTTTGCGCCAGCATCAGCGCCATCATTTCTGCATGCGCAGCAGAGCAGTTTTGCCGGACAACTACGTTGACTCCAACCGAAACAAGTTTTCCTGAATCCCTTTCAAAAACAGCAGCTCCAAACGGTCCGCCTGTTTCCTCACGTATGTTACGCTCTGTCAAGGCGAGGACGAAGCGCATTTGTTTTTCATCCTCAGGAATTATTTTTGGATATTCATTTAAAAAAGAATTAATCCAGTCGGGAAGACTAAGGTTCAGTTGGTTCATAATTTTTCAGGTACTGGGTTACGAAGATGTGTTTTTCCGAAAAGTTTGTCCCGCTCATAAAGCAGCTGGGCGGTGATACTGATGGCAATTTCCTGTGGATGATTTCCTCCGAGTGAAAAACCAAGAGGACAAACAAGACGCTCAGTTTGTTCTTCGCTGAGGCCCTCTTTTTTGAGTTCCCGTTTCAAAGTAGCTGCCTTGGAACGGCTGCCGATCACTCCTAAAAACGGCAATTCTTTCCGTGCAAGAAATCGCTGTGCAACGTAAAAATCACTCCTGTGACCCTGTGTCATTATCAGAACGAAAGCTTTTTCGGAGGTTTCTTCAACACTTTCCGGAAGTGATTCTACACAAAGTTTTTTTAGTTTTGGAGTTTCAGGTAATTTGCTCAACCACTCATTCCTGGTGTCAAGGCAAGTCAGTTTACACTCCAGAGTCAGCAGCAGCGGCATCAGGGCCTGAGCAACATGACCGGCCCCAAAAACAATTATTTCCCAGGGATTAACATGAAATCTCTCAAAAAAGAGTTTGACTGAACCGCCGCAACTCATACCTGCATCACGATTGAGGTTCCATTCTACAAATTTTGTTTGCTCTGCGGGATTGGTTTCTGCTAATAAATCCTGAGCAAATTCCAATGCCTTTGCCTCAACCAGTCCACCTCCAATTGTACCAGAATTCAGCCCTGATGCAGTAACCAGCATCCGTCCGCCTTGAGCACGTGGTGTACTTCCTTTAACCTCAACCAGTGTTGCAGATACGAATGAAGTTCCTTCTTCCAGCAGGGCCTGCATTTTTTTGAGATGATTTTCCATAACTGTTATTTGACTCAAACCAATACTGTTTCAAAAAACAATTGAAAACGGCGGTTCATCAATTGATGAGGATTTTCCGGATATGCTATGTCCGTCAAAAATTTAACTGGTCCGTATTGGGAACTTATTCCAAGATTTTCACTGGATGAGTTCAGTTTGGCGTCCATCCATTCTGTATATCTTGAATTGTAGTCAGCACCTGTCAAGTTTTCCTTTGCCAATTCAAGTACAGATTCTACAGGCATTAACACAGCCGCATCTTCAGTATTCATTTCCTGCAGCAAATTAGCCAGATAATCTTGTGCCTGCTGTCGTGAAGGCAGATGAATTTTTCTGGATTTGCGTTTTCCTTCACCTGTAATGCATAATCCTGTGACTTGTGTGCCTTCCGGGATTATGTCTACTGCAAGAAGAACCAGCACATCCAGGAAATGACGCAGCCAGGCTTTGTCTTTACTTTCGCGCTCACTGAAGTAAATAACATACCGGTTACCGGATTCATCTGTGTACCACCATTCCGTTTCTCCTTGAATTTTGAAGTACATATTTTCACTGTCAGGCGGTTCCGGGTTTTCTTTTTGGATATTGACGGCGGGCAAAATTCTATCTGTGCCGGTAAGTCCTTCATTAAATTTTCCCTTCCTGACTGCACCAAAATAAAACTGGCTAAGATTTTTTTGCAGGCTGTTCCAATCAGTTTCGAGTACTGCAGTGAGCTGTTTTTGCCAGTTTTTAAGAATTCGCAGGTGCCGGATCTGCATTGCTTCTCCGAAAATGCCGGTAGGCATTTCTCCCTGCAGTTCCATGCGTTGCGCCTGAAGTCGATAAAGCTTCTGCCACTCCGGATGTGATTTCTGCTGTGAACCTTTTTCAGGCACATTCAAGCCCATGTTCCAGACCTTCCGGAGCAGTAGCCATTCGCTCAGTCGAACTAAAACAAGAGGCTCATCAACTTTTTCACTAACATCTTCTTCATCTTCAGCAAGACCCAGCAAATGACTGGCAGTGGATTGCAGCGGAGATTCAAGAAATTTCCGCAGCCTGGAAAATGCAACAGACGAAAGCTGTTTTACTGCTACAGATTCTGTAGTTTTAATACGAAACGCACCTGCTGTTATGGGCAGCATAACTTCAGAAGAAAGCCAGTCCGGAGAAATACGCTGAAATCCGCCGGAAGATCCTGAACTGGAAAATTCCTGATCAAATAACTCCCTCATCCTGAATGCCCGTGCCTGATAAAATGCAGCGGGATCGTAATTTGGGTAATGGGTTTTCGATGCAGGATTCTGATTGTTGGAAAAGTCTATTTGTTCCGCAGATAGTTCCGGAAAATACTCTAGAGAATACGGTTTCAGCGGGTGTCGGCTTATCTCGTATTTTGCTTTCAAATATCCACTGTCCAGTTCATCGATTAAAGTTTGAATGATTGAGGAAGGATTGAGCTCATCATCTGTACGGTCGTTGCGTGAAACGTAACTCAGGACAAGATGTTTTCTCGTAGAAACCAGTGTTTCCAAAAACATGTAACGGTCACGCTCTGTCACCGAAACGTCACCTAATCGACGCTCCCGGAGGGCCTGTCCCTCTACAGCTGGATTCAGGTTTACGGGAATGTGTCTTAAATCCAGGTTGTCGCGCCGGTAAGGTGTTGGAAACAACCCCTCGCCCATCCCTAACAAAAAAACTGCCTTGAAAGGAATCGGACGCATTGGCTTAAATGATGAGACAGTGACTCCTTCTGCTAAATAATGCCCGCGATGCACAGTTGCAGACTGCTGCTTTTGCTTGAAAAATTCGAAAATAGTGCTGAAACTAAACTGGCGTGGACCGCTCTCATCTCCTAAATCCAAATCACTAAATGCAAGCACATTCCTCAACAAATTCTGGAATGCTTCTTCATCTGCTTCTTCAATTGGCCTGAGGTATGTTTTGAGCAGAGTCTGCAAGTAGCGCCCCCAGTCTTTTCCACACATTTTCCATTTTGGCAAATCCCTGGTATCGGCAATTAAAGAGCGCACTATCAACATAAAACGTCCGGCTTCTGCACTCCATTCTTCTGCTAGATCAACCGGTACAAACTGCTGATCACCATTTGAGAAAATACCGTTTCCTTCTTCTGCAGACACCATTTCGCCCAACGTTAAACGCTGAAAAGCCTGTTCCCAGTGGTAAATGTCATGTTCTAAATGAAGGTAGCCCTGCTCCTCCTGCGACTCCCTGTCGATGCCATAAAAAACATTTAGTTCATCTGCCCATTTTAGCCATTGCTGAATTTGCAGCGGCTCACCATATGAATTTTTTCCTGCTGAGACTGTATCGTTAAATTTCTGTAGAAAACAGGGATTGTTGATTAAACTGAAAATATCCCGCCGTGTGTATTCCGTGAAGCATAAACCCAAAAGTGAATTTGCTGCATCCTCCAAACGGCTTGCGCTTCCGCTGATTCCGTCTATCAAGTGGTAGGGTAAATTGTAAATACTTTCAAATACTTGTTCAATTTCATGTTGATAAAGCTCCATATCATGCACAATAAGTGCACATTCATTTAGCTGCAAATCTGGATCACGGCGAATCCTGTCCCAAATCAAGTTCGCCACTGCTTCCACTTCACGCCTTGGATTTGCGCAGGCGAGAACAACTAAACTTTCATCCTGCTCCAAATTAAGCGGTTCGGCACGACGCGGTTCCCTGAATAATATATCCTGCTGTAATTGGTTGAGGATGCTTTGCTGGGGTTTCTCTGAGTTTTCAGTCTGTTCCGCCGATGAATCTGCATCCGCAAACCATGGTTCAAAACTCCAGGCACTCCATTGATTCAGCAGTTTTATATTTTCACGTCCTGGCCGTCCCCAGGCCTGTAAGAAAGGGTTATCCTCTTCATCCTGAAACAACTCACCCATTTCAATTTCTGTCTCGGACAAAACCTCATATTTTTCAAAACGTTGACGCTCTGCTTCCAGGGACCGCCGAGCAGCGGCTTTAGATTCACCAAAACTCTGTACATCCTCCCAAAATTCCATACATGGATTGAGGGTATAGACATGAATATCACGCAGGTTCGCCAGCTGTTCAGTAAGTGCTTTTTGATGAAAGCTGGAAAGATATGAAACACCAAAAATATGCAGAGGTTTTAGTTTATTATTTGAGGATTGAGAAGAAAGATTAGAATTCCGCTGTTTTGATTCACTACCATAAAGCCGGCAAAGCTGCGGTAATGTATAAAGTTCCGGCTGGAATTCTACTAATTCTGATTGACGGGCACTGCGGTTATGACGAGTCACTTTGCCTTCCGGACCAAAAAGCTCGCTCCAGAGTTCCCTCTGCCAGCTTTCTGTTCCTAGAGGACCTTGATCAAACGCATTTCGCCCAGCCAGCCAGTGAGTTAGAATTTCGTCGTTTCGGGAAAGTTCATATTCCATGAACAAATGAGTTAAGCGTCCGGCTAACTGATATAGTCGATGTTCTCCTGCTTCCGGACTTAGTTTTGTTTTTGGTGTAATGTAACTGCGAACCGGCAACCAGAGAGGATCTGGATTTTTTAGCTTTTTACGTAATACTTCCAGCAGCAGGCACTGCGTGGTTTCCGATTTAAGCAGGGCGTAAAATCCACCGCTCAATTTTTTTTGCAGACCCTCGTTGATGGCCTTTTCCAACGTGATAAAACGCAGGTTTGCGGCAATTCCCTGAAATTGTGCCAATTTGAGAGAAATCCATTTTTCCAGGCTGAAATTCGGCACCACTATCTCTGCCGAATCAAAAGGATCCCGTTTTTCCAACTCTTGTGCCAGAGGCACAATTAGACATTCCAGGCGGTTTGAATAGTGAAGGAGAGGCATTTTTAAATGATCAGATACCGATGAACAATGATCAAGCTCCTATGATCAATGAACAGTAAACAAAAATCAAATTGGAGAGAATTAAACCTCAGGCATCAGGTGTGCGGAACACCGGATTAATGACCTCAATCGATGCAGAATCCCGCAAGCGCTTCAGTTCCTTACTGAGCAGTGCCTGCTGCAAATTTTGACGGAGCTGTGCCCTGACTTTGCCTTTCTGCTCATCTGCATTTTCTACTGCAAGAGCACGTTTTTTAAAGTGAATCAGGTCTGCACGATTTTCATTCAAGCTTAAGCCGAAAAGTTGATTTTGATTTAAATGCAAGCCAACTTTACGGAATTCTGTATTGTCACCCACTCCAGGCAGGAATCTGGTGTTTGCGGTAAAGGCCAAAGTTTCTGTTTTTAGTCCAAGTATATCTGCAAGCCTTTCAATGTTCTCACCTCCCTCAACTTGAGTCAAAGCGGTTTTTGCTGTTTCAAGGGCCAGTGATCTGGCTTTTTCAAGACGTACTGCAGTTTCGACATCCTCCTTTGCCTTTTCAAAGTCACGTGTGACCGGTTCTTCTGCTTGACTGAGACGGTAGACCACATGTCCCAAAATAGGATTACGTCTCCAGACACCCATTTCTCCAGGCTTCCGACTCAATAATTCTGTAACAAGTCCTGAAGCGGAACCAAGCCCGGGTATTACCTGAGATTTGTCAAACCACTTTGAGATTTGCACCTCTTTGCTTAATTTCCTGGCTTCCTCAGTAAATGACTCTCCAGCAAGTCCTGAAAGTCTGTCCATGTCTTCATCGAGTCGTTTTTGAGCTCGGCTTTCTGCAAGAATACCAGTTATTTCGTCTCGTGCTTCGTCCAAAGATTTTGTAATTTCCTCTTTAAGTTCATCGACTTTAATCAGGTGCAACCCAAATGGAGACTGTACAATATCACTCACTTCTCCTACAGCCAGGGCAAAAGCAGCGGTTTCAAAAGCCGGCACCATTTCTCCGGGCTTAAACCAGCCCAAATCACCGCCATCTGCGGCAGTTCCATCTTCAGAATGCTCTCTTGCCAGCTCCTCAAATGAGGTTCCAGACTTGATTTGCGTCAACAATTTTTCCAACTGCTGCTGTTTTTCAGAAAGTGTTTCTTTCGGAGAATCCGGAGGAAGTTTCAAAAGAATGTGACGAGCCTTTATTTGCGGTGGAGTAACATAACTCTCAGTATTTTTCTTGTAGTAACGACGTACTTCACGTTCACGAACCTTGACAAAATCTTTGTAGTAATCTGCTGAAAGAGTATAAAACTCAATTTTGAATTGATTAAGAGTCTGGAATTCATCCGGATGTTCCTCATGGTACTTTCTAAGATCCACTTGATTTACAGTGGTTTTGTCGATGAAAATCTGTGGATCAAAAAACACGTACTCCACTTCAATTTTTTCAAAGTCCATGCGGTAAGCTTGTTCTACCTCCCGTGAACTGATCACCAGACCTGCACCAAGCAGCTGTTGTTTTTTTGCAAGTAAAAGGTCTGCCCTCAGAGAACCTTCGTATTCATGACGTACAATCCTGTTTTGACTTAAAACAGTTTCATAAGTATCATAATCAAACTGTCCATTTTTTTGGAAATACGACTGCCGGCTGATGAAATCCTGAAGTTCCAGATCTGTGGCTAACAGGTTGAGTTCTGCTGCATCCGTCAGGAGCAGGTGCCGGTCAATGAGTTGGTTAAAAACTTGTTGACGAAGATTCAGTTGTTCTGCAAATTTTTCTGCATTTTCTCCAAACTGTTCCTGGAAGGCACGCATCCGGTTTTTATAAGCTTCACGGTATTCCTTTAGTAAAATTTCCTGATCGTTCACTATGGCCACAACTTCCTTGCGGTCACCAAAAAAACCTCCTACTCCAAACGATAAGACAAAAGTGATGGCAATAACGCCCATGAGAAGTTTGAAAAATAAGTTATTTGAATATTCTCTTAATTCCTGAATCATCCGAGCCCTGTTTTTATTTTAGTTTTTAATGTCAGCTTATTAGTAGTATGAATCAACCTTTAATTAGATTAGATTTTAATCATTCTTGCAAGTCAAACTCAGTTTCTCCAAGGAAAATTTCAGAATAAACGTTTTTGTCTTCAAGGGCCGGAGTGTTATTTTTAGTTCGTTTTCAAACGTGTGTATGATAAAATAATTGTCCCTGGTAACAATCACGATTTCACGACCCATGTAATCAGTCTTCCGCAGTTAGAATTTGCTGAAGCCCCTCAAAACCATTTTTATCGTTTTATGCAAATCACATGAATGACTTAAAACAGAAAATCCGTACGATTCCCGACTTACCGGCACCCGGAATTCTATTCCGGGACATCACAACACTGCTTGCAGATCCGGGAGCTTTTAACGACGTTATAGAGCGCTTTGTTGAGCATTATCAGTCGGAACCGCTTGAATCGTCCAATTTTCACTCTTGTCAATTTTGAGGGAGAATGAAACAGGTTGCATCAAAAACAGGGTTTACTGATTATAAAATCATGTTCTTTGAAACCATTGGCGAGCAAGTCCGGAAATGGCGGGAAGAGGACCGGAGCCTGGTTTTTACCAACGGCTGTTTTGATTTACTGCATGCAGGTCATGTCAGGTATTTGCAAACTGCAGCAGACTTTGGTGACATTTTCATCCTGGGCCTCAATTCTGATACGTCTGTCCGGAAATTAAAAGGGCCAACTCGTCCTATCATGCTGCAGGCAGATCGTGCGTTTTTGCTTAGTGCACTGGAAGCAATCGACTGTGTTGTGATTTTTGATGAAGAAACTCCGGCACAATTAATCGAAACAGTGATTCCGGATGTTTTAGTAAAGGGAGGTGACTATATCGCAGAAGAAATCGTCGGATATGACACTGTTACAAAAAATGGAGGCAGGGTGGAAATAGTTCCCTTTTTAGAAGGTAAATCGACATCCAGCATGATCAACTTAATAATGGAGAACACATGATTGTTGTTACGGGCGGAGCCGGATTTATCGGCAGTAATATTGTCAAGGGACTGAATGATGCCGGAGAAGAAGATATTCTGGTAGTCGACAATTTGAGTAACGCGGAAAAACACCTCAACCTGAACAGCTTGTCGATTGCAGATTATCTGGACAAAGATGATTATTTGAATAGCCTCAACAAGCTTCAGAACGTCACTGCAATTTTTCATCAGGGTGCCTGTTCATCTACAACAGAGCAGGACGGCAAATACATGATGTCCAACAATTACGAATATTCCAAAACGCTGCTCAACCATTGCCTTAAAAACAAAATTGATTTTCTTTATGCTTCCAGCGCCGCAGTTTACGGCAATGGAGAAAAAGGATTCGTAGAGGAACGTGAATCTGAGTACCCGCTAAATGTTTATGGTTTTTCCAAATTTGCCTTTGATAATTATGTCCGGCTCATTCTTCCAAAAGCTGAAAGCCAGGTGATGGGACTGCGTTATTTTAACGTTTATGGTCCGCAGGAAAATCACAAGGGCCGGATGGCATCAGTCGCTTTCCACCTTTTTCATCAGCTTCAGGAAACAGGAAAAATGAAGCTTTTTGAGGGTAGCGGAAATTTCCGGCGTGACTTTATTCATGTTGCAGACACAGTGAAAATCAATCTCCATTTTTACGAATCCAAATCCAGTGGTATTTTTAATGCAGGCACCGGAAAAGCCCGGAGTTTTGAGGATATTGCCACTACTCTGCAGCGCCTGCACGGCAGCGGTGAACTTGAAACTATTTCCTTTCCGGAGGATCTTCGGGGTAAATATCAGGAGTTCACGGAGGCCGGACTGAAAAATATACGAAGTGCGGGTTATACGGAGGAATTTATTTCGCTGGAAGAAGGTGTCGGGCAATATTACGAGCAGCTTTCTGCCACCGATGGAAGGTACATTTGAAAGTATCCACAAAAAAATCCTCCAGCAAAGTTCCCGACTCCGAATTTTCCGGGTTCAGTGTAACAGAACTGCCAGGCTTCCTGTTTGTTGATCACATTGCAATTGCAGTCTGTGCAGGAGAGCTGGAAGCACAGCTGAAAATGTACCTGATGATGGGCTTCAGAGAACTGCACCGTGAAGAAATTGGTGGTACGGACCAGGTACGGGAAGTTCTGCTTCAAATTGGAGAAAGTCCAAATTTGATTCAGCTGCTGGAACCACTGTCTGCAGAGTCTCCGATACAAAAACAAATTGACCGAAACGGAGGGCGCGGCGGATTGGCACATGTTGGTTTGCGGGTAAAAAGCGCTCAGGCTTCTTTTGACTTTCTCAAAGCACAGGATTTCCGGATTGTAGATGATGCCCCGCGTCCCGGTTCTCGGGGCACCACCGTCTTTTTTATTCATCCCAAATCACATCAAGATGCACCTTTTGGTGTGCTCTATGAAATAGTCGAAGATCCAAAATAAATTACCAGGAATGAACTCTGAAAAGAAAATAGTTTTAGTAGTTGGAGGTGCAGGATACATTGGTTCGCATGTTGTTAAAGCACTGCGTGATGCTGGAAAATCACCAGTCGTTTTTGATAATATGAGCAGCGGTCTGAAGGAAAATCTGTTGCGCGGAATTCCTTTCATCAATGGCGACACGCTGTTTCCGGAACAATTAGCTTCTGCCATGAAAGGAGTGGGTTCGATTATCCACATGGCGGCACTGAAAGCTGCAGGTGAGTCAATGACAGAGCCCGAAAAATATGCTGAAAACAACATTTCCGGAACCATCAACCTGCTCAATGCGGCAACGGCAGCAAAGGTGAAATATTTTGTCTTTTCCTCCAGTGCGGCGGTTTACGGAGAACCACAATATCTTCCTCTTGACGAATCACATCCCACGGTGCCTATGAACTTTTACGGCCACACAAAACTGGCAATTGAGAATTTGCTACGCTGGTACAGTCAGCTCAAGGGGTTGCGATTTTCCAGTCTGCGTTACTTTAATGCTGCAGGCTATGACGTGGATGGGGAGCTTAACGGACTTGAACATAAACCGAATAACTTATTGCCGATTGTACTGGAAACAATAGTAGGCCGGAGAGAAAAAGTAGAAGTTTTCGGCACCGATTATGATACAAGGGACGGCAGTTGCATACGTGATTATATTCACGTCAGTGATCTGGCAGACGCACATCTAAAGGCACTGGATTATCTGAAGCATGAGAATCAGGATCTGGTGATTAATCTTGGCACATCCAACGGTTTGAGTGTGCTGGAAATTATGCAGATTGCACGTGAAGTATCCGGACAGGAATTTAATTATACCCTCGGTCCGCGCCGTGCCGGTGATCCGGCGGTTGTTTTGGCAAAAGCTGAATTGGCCGCAGAACTGCTCGGCTGGAGACCAAAACACAGTGACGCAAACACTCTGCTGGAAACAACTCTGCGGGCTTATCGGCAGAGTTCGTAGTTTTTTCGTCGACATCATCAAACTCATCTTAAAACAATTAACAATATAACAATTATGCGTATTTATATTCTGATTATTGCCGCGTTTGCCTTGGGAGCCTGTACTCTCAAACCAGTCGAGACGGTTTATCACGAAGAAGAAGATGTGACTCGTTTCACAACTAAACCATTTAAATCCACTATGCGGAGCAAGGAAATTGAGTTGGTGGCCAGTAAGGAATGTCCAGGGAAAGTGATCTGCACTGATCAGGAAATTAAATTGAAAGTCAAGCATACAGACCGTTTTTCATTGTTAAAGGGTAAGGACCTTGTTCTGGAAACGGAGGAGGGTAATCTTAATTTAAATGAGAGGGATTATTCAAATTCTTACGATATAAATACAAAAGCCAAAGACGGTACAGACGGGGTATTAATCGAAAAATTTTTGATTTGGGTTTCAGAATCTGACTTCCGCAAAGCAGCGTATGCTCAAAACGCAATTTTGAAAGTCGGAGATGATTCTTTTGATCTCTCAAGCGAGGGGCGAGACCCTTGGCAGATAATGCTCGACAGAGAGCGTTTACTTGAGATCATGGATAAAGAACAGCAGCGTGAATATGGGCTTTATAGCCATGAGAGAAAAGATAAAAAAGAGATAACTGTTCAAGAAAAACGGATGTCTTCAGAAGCAGAAGAATCAACGTGGATACTGGTTAAGGACTCAAACAGTGTTGAAGATTTACGCTATTTCCTGGAGAAGTTTCCGGACAGTCCTTATGTCATCCCTGCAACGCTCAAACTAAAGCAGTTGGAAAGGGGAAAAGAATAAACGTCTTAACAATTTTAATCTGCTTAGTCCGGCAAAAACCGCTTACTTAGTTCTGCAGTTGGTACCATGCATTGCTCTCTCCTTCCAAACAACTTGTAGCGGTTTTTTGCAATGAAACGATAGACCAGATCACGAAGAGATTGTGGCACAACTGACAAAAAAACCAGATGTTTTTGCCAACCATCCAAATATGATAATGTTCTTAAAGCAGCATTACTGCTAACAGAAAAACTTCCTTCCTCAAAAAACACCAGACTTTCGATATAATTTTCATCTATTTTATGCTCTTCCAGTAATCTCCTGCCGGCTCCACTTTGGAGTGAAGCAAAACGAATTGTACTGGAAGAATCTCTTTTCACAACATATTGGACCCAGGCATTGCAGAGGTTGCAATGTCCGTCAAAGAGCAAAATCGGCATTAGATTTTCTTAAGATTGTTTTGCAGCAATGATGCATAATTTCTCGAACAAATTGACTTAAAAAATTAAAAAGTATGATAGTTTAAGTATACTCCAAGAAAGTATTCAATGGTAGAGAGTTTTAAAATGAAAACATGGATTGATCTCATTATAAAGCGGTTAGATACACCAACGGATGCGGCCAGCGTCGTCCTTCTGCGCTTTGTTTTTGGATTGCTAATGTTCTGGGAAATGACCCGTTATTATTATAATGGCTGGATCAGAGAGTTTTTTGTAAAGCCCCAGTTTCATTTCCAGTACGAATGGTTTCAGTGGCTAAGGCCCCTACCTGAAGTAGCTATGTACCTCCTTTTCGCATCTCTTGCGCTACTATCCTTAATGATTGCATTAGGCTTATTTTACAGAATTTCAACACTGTTATTCTTTTTGGGATACAGCTATTTTTTCCTCGTAGAACGTGCCATTTACAACAATCATTATTATCTTATTTGCCTGCTGAGTTTTATGTTAATTCTGGCTCCACTTCACAGGTCATGGTCACTGGATGTTTTGCGAGGTGCAGTGGCACATACAGACAAGCTGCCTGCCTTGTGGCTTTGGATATTTAGGCTTCATATGGGGATTGTATATTTTTATGGAGGGATTGCCAAGTTTGATCATGACTGGCTGAATGGACTTGCCACAAGAAAATTAATGGGAGAAGGAAACCGCGGAACCTTTCTGGAGCCACTGATGCAGTATGAGTGGGTTCCCTATTTTTATGCCTGGTCTGGAATGTTGTTTGATTTATTAATTCCATTTCTGATGCTTTGGAAGCCAACACGTAATGTGGCCTTTTTATCTGCAATATTTTTTCACATCAATAATAATTTTGTTTTTTCAATTGGCGTTTTCCCGATACTTGCGTTGATGTTAACACTAATTTATTATGACGCAGGATTTCCTCGAAGAATTGTTCCAAACAAAATAAAAAAATGGGTAAGTGGACAGTATAGAAAAAGGCTACTTGAACGAAATCAACCTATTTCTACTACGCAAAGTCAAACTAGGCCCTTCATTCTCGCTTTTCTTGGGATTTACATATTAATTCAGCTGCTGCTTCCTTTCCGTCATCTGACCTATCCGGGATGGACGACGTGGCATGAAGAAGGGCATGATTTTGCTTGGCGGATGATGCTTCGTCAAAAAACGAGTAGAATGACATTCAATGTAACCCATCCGGTGACTGGAGAGCAGCGCTATGCAGAACCGAAGGACTACCTTAACTTTGTCCAAATTAAGCTCATGGGGAATCCTACATTATTAATCCAGTTTGCTCATCATCTTGATCGCCTCGTGAAAAGAAATGCGGGGTTTGATCCGATAATTACTGCTAAATATGAGGTCAGTATTAATGGCAGGGAGTACAGGGAGCTGGTTGATCCAAATGTTGATCTCTCTGAAATACCGAAATTCACACCAAACTATCTCTGGGTCAAGCCTTTTAGGGAGCGTTAGTTTTTTATTTGCTCTTATTTTTAGCATTTATGGCAGTGGAGTTATATTTTGCAGTGTTTTTACCACATAAATCCTCAGTTAAATAGAAAATTTCGAACATATAGTAGTCTTCAAGTTCATCTGATTGATCTACGTATCTCTTCTTAGCAGTTGAATTTCCAAAACTTCCAAACAGTCTTCAGAATGATTGATATATAAGATTGTTCATATTGCTACAGGGCCCCAAGCAATAGATCACTTATCGTACTAAAAATAAATGAAATGTAAGTAATTGTGAAGAATAAGAGGGGATCAAAACAAAAAACGGGATCATCTGCAAAAGCAAACGATCCCGTTTCTTAAATAAGTTTAAATTGACTGATAAAAGACCTAAGTACTAAATCAAATCAAATTAGAAACTCATAGACATTGTTGCGCCTATCTCAGTTGTGGTAGTAGTATCTCCAGAAACATCTGTTGCTGCAGAACTGCCATAACCAGCACTCAGGCTGGTTGCGCCAATTGGTACAGTATACCAAAGTTCCGTACCACCAGTAACAGCAGCGTCACCGGCTTCACCGCCAGTTGTTGTTACAGAGGCTGAAGAACTGAGGCTAACACCAGCTGATGCGTCGCCAATAGGCATTGTGAGGCTTAATTCCCAACCACCTGTGGCTGATCCACCTTCAGCTGTAGCGACTGTGTAAAGCGCAACTTTTGTACCATAGTCAATGGCAATTGTCATACCACCAACTGGTATAGCCACACCAAGTCCCATTACATTATAAGAATAAGCATTGGACGAGTTGTCACCAGTACAATTAGCAGAAAGTGCGAAACCTCCTGAACCATACGTAAAAGTTAAGTCAGCACCTACATCACCGGCAAAGTTGATACCAAAACCGGTAGCTTGTCCACCACCACAAGCAAGTGTGGGATCCTCTAGAGTCGACCTGCA
>JGI24923J38494_100083_pt1 | contig 37153 bp, 35 predicted proteins | sample LinPFosplate11_FD_38494 | JGI IMG/M metagenome (IMG submission 38494) | reverse complement strand
ACCCCTACCGGGTGGTGCTGTGTCCAATGCCATCGTGGGTCTCCGGTTCCGTAGCTACGAGAGGGGGACCGACTGGCCGGCCCTCACGTAGGCGTCCTCGTATGCGAACAGGCCGAACAGGACGAAGGGTGCGGCCACGGCTGGCAGCAACGGGTCATCGGCTCCGGTGGCGATCGACGCGGCGATGAGCACCAGCGGCATTGCCATGCCGTTCAGGCGCCACTGTCGGAACGACCTCTGCTGGCCTCCCCGGGTCATCTCGGCCAGGGCCATGGTCACGTGTCGCGAGTGCCCACCCCTCAACTCCAGGCCGACCAGGAGGCCGTTGGCGACCAGGCCCGTCATGAACGTCCATTGGATGGCAGCGGTCCCCGGAACCTCCATGACGAGGTCCAGCAACGAGTAGGCGGCGCCACCGGCGACGACGGCCTGGGCCAGGAGGATCGGCAGCAGGAGGGGTTCCTGCCAGAGATCGCGGCCTTCGCACTGTCCGAACAGGAAGGCGGTGTAGCCGGCGGTGGCCAGTGCCAGCAGCACGGTGGGCAGTACCAGCACGGGGAGGAGGCCATCGGCGTCGACCAGCCCGACCATCCACCAGGCGGCGAGGCAGACGGCGAAGCCGCCCAGCACGTAGGCGCCCTTCACCAGCCACGACGTCCGATTTCCCCGTGTCAGCAGGTACATGAAGCGCTTCGGCTGCTTCAGGTCGGCGACCAGCAGGACGCCGGTGAGCGCCAGGAACACGCCGGCCAGCATCGGGGGCACGATGCCCACGGCTGCCCGCGAGTCACCGTGCCCGAGCAGGACCAGCAGGGAGGCGACCAGCATCACGCCGGCGGCTACGGCCTTGGTGACCAGGTATCCCGAGACCATCGAACCCCAGGCCGTCAGGTGCTGGGTCGTGTAGACGGTCCGCGCCATGGCAGCACCGTCGTCGCGGGCGGGGGAGGCGGTGAGCGCCACCGGCGTGGGGGTCGGGTGGCCGGGCGTGGTGTCGGTCCAGATCATGCCGTCGTCGGCAATGGAGGAGGCCAGGGGATCCAGCAAGGCGGGGCTGGCGCCCTTGTAGACGACCTTCGGGCTGGTCCCCTGCTCCGGAGATCGAACCGTGCCACCCGAGGCGAGGAGCATCGAGATCTCGGACGCCGGATCGTCCAGGTCCCCGACCCGTATCGCCTGTGTGGGGCAGACCACCACGCAGGAGGGCTCCAGGCCGTCCTCGATCCTGTGGTTGCAGAAGTTGCACTTGTGCGCCGTGCCGGTCTGCGGGTTGAGGTAGATGGCGTCGTACGGGCAGGCGTTCATGCAGGCCTTGCACCCGATGCAGTTGTCGTCGTCGAAGTCGACGACCCCGTTGTCGGCACGGAACAATGCCGAGGTCGGACAGATGTCCATGCAGGGTGCGTCGTCGCAGTGGTTGCACCGCATGACCGAAAAGTGGCGCTCGCTGTCCGGATGCGTACCGGTCTCGACGTACTTCAGCCAGGTGCGGTTCACCCCCAGCGGCACGTCGTGCTCGCTCTTGCATGCCACGGTGCAGGCGTGGCAGCCGATGCAGCTTCCGGAATCCAGGACGAATCCGAGGCGGGTCATGGTGGAAGGGCCTCCGGGCCGGTTGGTCCGCCGATCAGGCGGAGACCGTGGCCATCTGCCGGATGCCGGCGCACAACAGGACGACCATCCGGTCGAAGCTGTCGTCCAGTTCGAGTGCGAATGGATGGCCGTCTCCGGCCTCCAGGTGGGCGAAGCCGTGAAAGGCACTCCGCAGGGTCCTGGCGGCGTGGATCCGTTCGTCGTCCTCCAACCCGTAGCCGGCCAGGGCCTGGCCCAGCATCTGGACGACCCGCTCGACGGCCTCGGTCAACTCGGCGTCCGATGAACAGGGGTAGCGGTCGGTAGCCGCGTACAGGCCGGGATGTTCGGCGACCATTGCCCGCCACGCACCGCCCATGGCCCGCACGGCGTCATCGCCCGCCAGCCCCACGGCGGCCTCGCCCAGCCGGTTGGCGAGGATCTCACGACCCCGCAGGCCCAGCGCCCGGATGAGGGCGTCGTAGTTGTCGACGTGGCGGTACAGGGCAGGCTGTCGGACGCCCAGGCGTTCGGCCACCCTTGTCAGGGTGACTGCGTCCAGCCCGTCCGCATCGGCTAGCTCGGCAGCACAGTCCACCACCTGACCGGTGTCCAGGGTTCGTCGGCTCATGCTCGGATCCTAGTGTTATAGACCTTCACGTACCAGTTATGACCGCTGCCGTTTTTGTGAACCACCGATCCCGTTGCGCCCACGGTGGTCACCAGACCACCAGGACCGCTCCGGCAGCCACCAGGACCGCCCCCCAGAGGGCTCGTGGGCCCAGGGCCTCGCGGGCAATGAGCACACCCAGCACCACCGAGACCTGCCGCAGGCCGGCCACCTGGCCTGCCTGGGCCTGCTGGAAGGCCAGCAGCACGAGAGTGTAGGCGCCGCCCTGGCCGACTCCGACCACCGCTGAGGCCCCCAGCACGGGCCGGAGTCGACCCCATCCGGGCCGACGTACCAACAGGACCGTCGTGGAGCTCAGGAACATGGTCACGGACAGGTATCCGAGCACTCCGGTGAGGTCGACAGCACTGGCGTCGATGAGCGAATAGCTGACCGTGCAGAGGCCGGTGCCCACCGCCAGGACCACGGCCCTGCGCTCCTGGAGTCGGCTTCCCAGCCCGGCCAGGACCACGAGGCCGACGAGGAGCACCACCAGGCCGACCACGGTGGCGACCGACGGTCGCTCGTCCAGCAGCAGCCAACCACCCAGGCCCACCAGCAGCGGGGCGGTCCCCCGGGCGATCGGATAGACCACGCCCAGGCTGCCCTCCCGGTAGCCGGTGCCCAGCAGGCTCAGGTACGCGCTATGGGCCACCGCCGAGGCCAGCACAGCCCCGATCACCTCGATCGGTGGATCCATGACCGCTGCCGGCAGCAGGACGATACCGACGGCCAGGTAGGAGAGGGCGATGACGACCTCTGGGTCGGCAGTCCGGTGCAGGCGGGCATTCCAGCCGGCGTGCAGGACCGTCGAGGCCAGCACCAGGAGGACCGCAGACGTCGACACGGGTGAGCGCTCCGATCAGGCGGTGGCGCGGGCCTGCAGCCCCGCTATCACCGCCACGTCGACGATGTCTTCGGCCGAACAGCCACGCGACAGGTCATGCAGCACGCCGTCCAGCCCCTGTAGCAACGGGCCGAACGCCCGGGCCCCACCCAGCCTCTCGGCCACCTTGTAGGCGATGTTTCCGCTGTCCAGGTCGGGAAAGACGAAGACGTTGGCCGCCCCGGCAACCGGTGATCCCGGTGCCTTGGCCTCGGCCACCTCGGGAACCCAGGCGGCGTCGAACTGCAACTCGCCGTCGACGACCAGGCCCGGCGCCCGTTCGCCAACGAGGGCGGTGGCCCTACGCACCTTGTCGACCCGCTCATGCTCTGCGCTGCCCTTCGTGGAGAAGGAGAGCATGGCGATCCGCGGCTCGGCCTCGACCAGGGCGGCGAACGTCCGGGCCGTGGAGATGGCGATCGACGCCATCTGGTCGGCATCGGGGTCGGGCACCACGCCACAGTCGCCGAAGGCCACCGGTCGGCCGTCAGGCATGACCAGCATGAAGCAGCTGGAGACCAGGTCGGTTCCGGGCGCCGTCCCCAGCACCCTCAACCCGGCCCGTAGGACGTCCGCGCTCGGACGTGTCGCCCCGGCCACGGCGGCATCGGCCGCTCCGGCCCGGACCAGCACGACAGCAGCGACCACCGGATCATCGGGGTCCAGCCCCCGGGCCTCCGCATGGGCGGCGGCATCGGCCACGGCTCCGACCGATCGGTCCAGCACGGGGTGGATCGGGACGGCGAGGCCCTCGGCGGCCAGGCGGGTTGCCGCCATGTCGGCACGCGGGTCGCCGAGGTCGGCCAGCACGATCCGTGCCGGGGCCGTCGCCGCCCGGGCATGCCACCCGGCCACCACGCCTGCTCGGGTGCGCCCGGTCACCTGCGGTCGTCCCGGTCGTGCACCAGGGGGTTCAGCCCCTGCCCCGCCACGGGATCAGACGCCGTTCCAGAAATCTCATGACGAGGTCCATGGTCACGCCGATGACCCCGATGATGATGATCGACACCACCACGATGTCCATCCTGAAGAATTTCGAGGCTGCGAAGATCATGGCGCCCAGGCCTGTCGTGGTGCCGGTCAGTTCAGCGGCGACCAGGGTCCCCCAGCAGACGCCGAGTGCGACGCGCATGCCGGTGAAAATGTCCGGCAGGGCGTTGGGAAGGATCACGTAGCGCAGGATCTGCCACTTGTTGGCGCCCAGCGAATAGGCCGCATGGACCTTGGAACGCTGGACGCCCAGGACGCCGGCCCGGGCGGCAATGACCATGATCCAGACGGCGGCGAAGAACAGCAGGTTGACCTTGGAACCCTCACCGATTCCGAACCACACGATGAACAGCGGTAGCAGGGCCAGCGGCGGTACCGGGCGGAGCAACTCCACAATCGGGTCGAAGATCCCCCGGAGGCGGTTCGACAGGCCCATGGCGAAGCCGACCGGCACGCCTACCACCACACCGTAGAGGAGGCCCTTCAGCACCCGCCAGAGGCTGGCCCACGTATGGTCCCACAGCCCTACACGCCTGTAGCCCTTGTCAACCAGCTCGAACAGGGCATCCCAGGTCTGGCGGAGCGACGGGAAGGTGCGGTCGTTGACCATGGGTTCAGAGCCCTGCTTGATGAACCACCAGATGCCGAAGAGCCCCAGGAGCGAGACCACGCTCCATCCCGGCGAGCCCTTCACCTCGGCGGCATCGCCGAAGGTGACCGTCTTGCGGGTGCCGGAACCCTTGCCACCACCCCGGATCTTCGCGACCAGGCTCATAGCGTGCCCGCTTCGGGGCCCATGATCTGTTCTTCCATCTCCCAGATGAGGGACAGCAGTTCCTCGCGCTTCTGGATGAACTCGGGCGAGGCCTTCATCTCCCGTGGATCCACGTGCAATCCCCGCTCAGCGAACGGCAGCTCGTACTCCCTCTCGATCCGGCCCGGGCGGGGAGCCATCACAAACAGGCGGTCCCCCAGGTAGAGGGCCTCCTCCACGCTGTGGGTGACCAGCACGATCGTCTTGCCCGTCTCCTGCCAGAGCTTCAGGATGAGGCCCTGCATCTTCTCCCGGGTGAGGGCGTCCAGCGCGCCGAGGGGCTCGTCCATGAGGATCACCTCGGGATCGTTGGCCAGGCAGCGAGCCAGGGCCACTCGCTGCTGCATGCCGCCCGAAAGCTCGTACACGGCCTTGTCGCCGAACCCCTGCAGGCCGACCGTGGACAGGAGGTCCTGGACCAGGTCGCGGGTCTCGGACCTCTTCTTCCGGTTCATGCGGGGCCCGAAGGCCACGTTCTGGGCGACCGTCTGCCACTCGAAGAGGGCGCCCTGCTGGAAGACCATGCCCCTCTCCTGGCCCGGCCCCGTGATGGGGTCGCCTCCCAGGGTGACCGATCCGGACGTAGGCGCCAGGAAGCCGGCGATGATGTTGAGCAACGTGGTCTTGCCACAACCCGAGGGCCCGAGAAGCGTCAGCAGGCGCCCGGCCTCGAGGTCGAAGGAGACGTCGTGCAGGGCCTGGACCGAGCCGCCCTTCGGAAGCTCATAGACCATGCCCAGCCCGTCTACCGACAGGTCCTTCATCTGATCGCTCCCCCTGCCACGCCGTTTGCTGGGCGCAGCCTCGCAGATCGTAGAACGGTGGCCGGTGGGCGCCCGTATTTCACCCGTTCGCGGCCAGCCAACCGTCAACCCGATCGGCGATGCGGTCCACCCTGGCGACGAGGTCGTCGATGACCGTCCTGTCGGCAATCAGCGGAGGCGAGATGGTCAGCCCTGTGTAGCCGCGGTCGTCCGGTCGGATGGTGATCAGCTCCTCGCGCACGAACCCGCCCAGCACGCCACCCTGTAGGGCCGCCTCCTGGGTGACGCTCAGGTCGCGGTCGACCGCTGAGTCAGCGCAGAGCTCGACGGCGTAGAAGTATCCGGTCCCCCGGACCTCGCGGATGCTCGGGTGGGCGTCGCCCATGGCCCGGAGCTGCTCGGCGAAGTAGGCCTCGTTGTCCAGCACGTGCCCCATGAGGCCCTCATCACGCATGGCGGTCATGTTGGCCACGGCCACTGCTGTGGCCACCGGGTGGCCGCCGAACGTCGAGCCGTGCACATACGAGCCCATCGGGGAGTCGAACAGCTCGGTAACCAACTGGCCGCGGATGACCACGCCCCCAAGGGGCTGGTACGCCGATGTCACCCCCTTGGCGAAGGTGATCATGTCGGGCACCACGCCGTTGCGCTCGCTGGCGAACCAGTGGCCAAAGCGCCCGAACGAGCAGATGACCTCGTCGGCCACCAGCAGCACGCCGTGTTTGTCGCAGATCCGGCGGAGCTCCTGCCAGTAGCCGTCCTGCGGCACGAGGGCACCACCACCGTTCTGGATGGGCTCGGCGATGACCATGGAGACCGTCTCGGGACCCTCGGCCAGGATCATCTCCTCGATGGCACGCACGCATGAGAGCTCGGCGGCCGGGGTGCCGGCCGGCGAGGTGCACTGGCGGGTGTTGGGCACGTGGCGGGTTCCCTCCCAGAGCATCGGCAGGTACGGATCCCGGAACTTCGGGATGCCGGTGACGGAGAGCGCTCCCAGCGTGGTGCCGTGGTATGACCAATTCCGGGAGATGACCTTGTACCGCGCCTCGTCGCCGCGGGCCACGTGGTAGTTGCGGGCGAACTTGATGGCCGACTCGACCGCTTCGGAGCCGGAGCTCACGAAGAACGTCTCGCTCAGGTCCCCGGGGGCGAAGCCGGCGATCAGGGCCGCCGCCTCGATGGCCGGCGGGTGGGCGAAGCCCCAGTTGGTGGCGAAGGCCAGCGTCTCCATCTGGCTGGCGGCAACGGCAGCCAGGTCGGATCGACCGTGGCCGATGTTCACGCAGAACAGGCCTGCCAGACCATCCAGGTACTCTTTGCCGTCGCTGTCGTACAGGTAGCAGCCCTCACCGCGCACGATGATCGGCAGGGCATCGGTGTGCCAGGCCCCCTTCTTCGTGAAGTGGGGAACGAGGTGCTTCTGTGCCAGTTCCCTGGACGTGTTCATGTCTTCTCCGGGTGGTTGCTCACGGGCCCTCCCGAGGTGCCGGGCCGTACACTCCTGCGAACCGACCGCCGGGTGACCGGCGTCACGGAAGTTAGAGTCTGTAACCTAATCACGAAGGCGTCTAACGACAAGGCCCGCACGGCGGACCGGTCGACGCCTCTGCCAACCAGATCAGGGGAACATCCTCCATGGCCAAGCAGATTCCCGGGAGCGCCCAGGTCGTCATAATCGGTGGCGGGATCGTCGGTGCCAGCATCGCCTACCACCTGACCGAGCTGGGCTGGACCGACGTCGTCCTGCTGGAGCGAAACACGTTGACCAGCGGCACCACCTGGCACGCCGCCGGCCTCGTCGGGTGCCTCAGGGCCACCCAGAACATGACCCGTCTGGCCGCCTACTCGGCCGACCTCTACGAATCGCTCGAACGCGACATGGGTCATGCCACCGGATTCCAGAAGGTCGGGTCGCTCAGCGTGGCTGCCAACCCGGAGCGCATGGAGGAGCTGGTACGGGGTGCCGGCATGGCCAGCGCCTTCGACGTCGAGGTCGACATCATCACGGCCGAGGACCTGGTCTCCCGCTGGCCGCTGCTGAACCCGGAGGGCATCGTCGGCGGCGCCTGGATTCCCGGGGACGGCCAGGCCTCGCCGGTGGACACCACCATGGCGCTGGCCGCCGTGGCCAAGGAACGGGGCGCCCGGATCTTCGAGGGCGTGTCGGTCGAACGCATCCGTACCGAAGGCGGTCGGGCCATCGGGGTGGAGACCGACCAGGGTCCGATGGATGCCGAGCACGTGGTGACCGCTGCCGGCATGTGGTCCCACCAGCTGGGGCGCGACGTGGGCGTGAACATCCCCCTGCATGCCTGCGAGCACTTCTACCTGGTGACCGAGCCGATCGAGGGCCTGCCGGCCAGCCTCCCGGTGCTTCGGGATCAGGACCGGTGCATCTACGTGAAGACCGAGGCCGGCCGCCTGATGGTCGGCGCATTCGAGCCGGTGGCCAAGCCCTACGGCATGGGCGGGCTGCCCACCGACCAGCCGTTCCTGCAGTTGGACGAGGACTGGGAACACCTGGCCCCGGTCTACGAGGCGGCCTGCGAGCGCATCCCGATCCTGGCAGACGTGGGCATCCGCCTGTTCTTCAACGGCCCCGAGTCGTTCACCCCCGACGACCGCTACCTGCTGGGCGAGACGCCTGAACTCCGCAACCACTGGGTGGCCACCGGCTTCAACTCCATCGGCATGCAGTCGGCCGGAGGTGCCGGCAAGGTGCTGGCCGAGTGGATCGTGAACGGCCGACCTCCCATGGACCTGTGGGACGTGGACGTTCGCCGCATGCAGCCCTTCCAGACCAACCGCCGCTACCTGCACGACCGCTCCGTCGAAGCCCTCGGCCTCCTCTACGCCATGCACTGGCCCTTCCGCCAGGTCGAGACGGCCCGGGGCGTGAGGCGCTCACCGGTCCACGACCGCCTGGTGGCCCTGGGTGCCTGCCTCGGCGAGGGCGGCGGCTGGGAACGACCCAACTGGTACGCGCCGGAAGGAGTCGAGCCGGTCTACGAGTACACCTACGGCCGTCAGAACTGGTTCGAACACTCGGCTGCCGAGCACCGGGCCTGCCGGGAGGGCGCCGCCTACTTCGACCAGACGTCGCTGGCCAAGCTGCTGGTCCAGGGTCCGGATGCGTGCGCTGTGCTGAACCGGATCTCGTCGGCCGACGTCGACGTGGAGCCGGGAACGTCCGTGTACACCACCTGGCTGAACGACCGCGGTGGCATCGAGGCCGACCTGACCGTGAACCGCCTCGACGAGGAGCGGTTCCTGGTGGTGACCGCCTTCTCCACACAGGTCAAGGACGCCGACTGGATCGCCCGCCACACGCCGGACGGCGCCCGCATGACCGTCACCGACGTGACGTCCGGCTATGCGGTCCTGGGAGTCTTCGGTCCCCGGGCACGCGACATCGTGGCCCCGCTGACCGACGCCGACCTCTCCAACGAGGCCTTCCCGTTCGGCACCCTCCGGGAGATCGACCTCGCCTACGCACGGGCCATCGCCGTGCGCCGCACCTACATGGGCGAGCTGGGCTGGGAGCTCTACGTTCCCACCGAGTTCGCCCTCGGTGCATTCGACGCCCTCTGGGAGTCGGGCGCCCCCAATGGCCTCGTGGCGGCCGGCTACCACGCCATGAACTCCCTGCGGATGGAGAAGGCCTACCGCCACTGGGGTGACGACATCGGCGACGAGGACACCCCGCTGGAGGCGGGGCTCTCGTGGGGTGTGGCGTTCGACAAGCCCGGTGGCTTCATCGGCCACGATGCCCTGGTCACCCAGCGCCACGCCGGCCTGACCCGACGCCTCGTGCAGTTCCGCCTGGACGACCCCGGACCACTGCTCTACCACGACGAGCCTGTGTTTCGTGACGGCCAGCTGGTGGGACGCATCACGTCCGGGATGTACGGCCACACCGTCGGGGCGGCTCTCGGCATGTCCTACGTCGACTGTGAACCCGGAACACCCAGGGCCCAGGTGGTCGAGGGCGCCTTCGAGGTCGACGTAAACGGCGTGCTGGTGCCGGCGACCGCCTCGTACCGTCCGTTCTACGACCCGGACAGCCTGCGGACTCGCCTCTGACCCATCCCCGGCCCCGGAGTAGGAAGGGATGGGCGTCGGGCCGCTCAGTCCAGCTGCACGTCGAGCAGGGACTCCAGGAGGCGGGCCAGGGTGCCGCGCTCACCCTCGGTCAGGTCTTCGTAGAGGGTGCGCTCCACCTCGTGCTGTCCCGCGTATGCATCTCTCGCCAGGTCCGCACCGGGTCCGGTCAGCGACACCGTGACCAGGCGACGATCGTCCTGCTCGCGTGACCTCACCACGTACCCATCCCTCTCCAACGTGTTCACGACGCTGGACACCGATGCCCGCGACAGTCCGGCCAGAACGGCGATCCGGTGGGCCTCCAGCGGGCCGGAGGCCCAGACCGTAAACAGGATGCGGAACCCCGCCGTGGTCAGGTTCCGGGGCCGGTGCACCGCCGACTCGACATGGCGGGTGAAACGGTTGGCCGACCGCGTCAGGGCGAAGGACAGCCGGAACAGGTCCAGGTCTACGTCGTCGTAGGCGTCGGCCACCCGCTCGGTGGCCTGCTCCAGGAAAGGGTCGGAACGGGGCCCGCCGGTCACGAGTCGACGGCGGCCAGTCCGGCCTCGTCGCCCAGGTAGGCGGCGATGACCGCCGGGTTCCGCTGGACCTCGGCCGGTTCGCCCTCGGAGATCTTCTGGCCGAAGTCCAGCACCAGCACCCGGTCGGCGATGTCCATGACGAGGCCCATGTCGTGCTCCACCAGGAGTATCGATATCCCCAGTTCATGGCGGATGTCCAGGATGAACCGGGCCATGTCCTCGGTCTCCTCGAGGTTCATGCCGGCCACCGGCTCGTCCAACAGGAGCAGTTCGGGTTCCATGGCCAGGGCACGCCCCAGCTCGACCCGCTTCTGGAAGCCGTACGGCAGCAGCGCCACCGGATGCTTCCGCCACCGCTCGATCTCCAGGAAGTCGATGATGTCCTCGACGGCACGTCGGTTCGCCATCTCCTCCCGCTTCGCCGGTCCCAACCACAGCGCCCCGGCCAGCCAGGACGTCTTCATGCGGATGTGGCGACCCAGCAGCAGGTTCTCCAGCACCGTCATGTGCGGGAAGAGCTCGATGTTCTGGAAGGTGCGGGCTATGCCCATCCCGGCGATGTGGTCGGGGCGCTGGCCCATGATGGACTCGCCCTTCCACCTGATGTCGCCCTCCTGGGGCCGGTACACCTGGCTTATGGAGTTGAAGATCGACGTCTTGCCTGCCCCGTTCGGACCGATGATGGCGTACAGCTCGCCCTCCCCGACTTTGAACGACACGTCGGTGATTGCCTTCACGCCCTTGAACGACAGGCTGATGCCATCCACTTCCAGGAGTGGCCCGCTCATGACAACCACCGCTTCCGTCGCTTGTAGTGCTTCACGTCCCGGAACGACTTCCGCTCGCCCTCGTCGCCGTGGAGGCCGAGGTAGAACTCCTGTATGTCCTCGTCCTTGAGGAGCTTGTCTGCATCGCCGTCCATGACGACCTTGCCTGTCTCCAGGACGTAGCCGTAGTTGGCGATGGACAGGGCCATGTTGGCGTTCTGCTCGATGAGCAGGACGCTCGTGCCCGCCTTGTTGATCTCCACGATGGTGTCCCGGATCTGGGCCACGAGCTTCGGCGCCAGGCCGAGGGACGGCTCGTCCAGGATGAGCAGCTTCGGATCGACCATCAGAGCCCTGGCTATGGCGAGCATCTGCTGCTCGCCGCCCGACAGGTAGCCAGCCGTCGCGCTCCGTCGTTCGGCCAGCAGCGGGAACATCGTCATGACCCGGTCGTAGGAGGTGGCCAGGGCCTTGCGATTCTTGTTGGTGATCCCGCCGGTCGCCAGGTTCTCGTCCACCGTCAGCTCGGCGAACACCCGACGGCCCTCCATCACCTGGGTGATGCCCGACCGCACGATCGCCGACGGATCGTCGCCGTTGATCTGCCTGCCCTGGAAGGTGACGGAGCCCTTGGTCACCTTGCCCTCGTGCATGTCCAGCAGGCCCGTGATGGCCCGCGTGGTCGTGGTCTTGCCTGCTCCGTTGGCGCCCAGCAGGGCCACGATGTGTCCGTCGGGTACCTGGATGCTGAGGCCGCGCAGAACGAGGATGACCTCGTTGTAGACGACTTCCAGGTTGGCGATCTCGAGCATGGGTTCCGCGTTTGTCGGGGTCTGTGGTCTTGGTTACGGAGCGGGACGGTGGGGCGGCCGGCCTACCGGCCGCCCCCTCGTCTCGCTCTCAGGTCAGGGTCTCTCCCGGAGGATCAGCCCTGGTAGCAGGCGCCGGTGAAGTTGTGCGCCTTGGTGATGTCTGCGGCACGCGGGCCCTCTACGAGGACCGTTCCCGTGCCTCCACCCTCTGCCATGGTCGCCCCGGCGTCGTAGTCGGCGAGGACCACGTCATAGGTGTAGGTCTCGCGGACGATCAGGTCGTTCACGTCGCCACCGCCCCAGGACTGGTTGGGCGCGAGGCCGTCGTAGTCGACGGTGATCTCGTTGAAGGCACGGACCACGCCCGCACGGGTCATGTCCTTGTTCTTCGCCGCCTGCTCCAGTGCCTGGTGGGCAGCCTGAGCCTCGGTCCAGCCGATGATGTAGGCGTCAGAGACAACAGCGTCGGGCATCGCAGCGGTCATCTCCGCCTTCAACTTCTCAAGGCCCGGAACATTGGGGGTGTTCCACGTCACGATGTACGTGTTGGCTATGTAGTTGGTGTCCAGGAGCGGACCCACGTCACCACCCAGCAGCAGGTAGCTGAACGACGGGACGTTGCCTGACCACGTCGGCTCATAGCCCTGGGCGCTGGCGCCCAGCATGGCCTCGGTGAGGGTGCCCGAGCTGAGCGTCGTCCACACCATGTCGGCGTTGGCCGCCACGAGCTGGCTGATCACCGGGGTGTTGTCCGCACCCGGGATGACGGTGCCACCAAGGTCAGCGACCACCTCGATACCGAGGGCCTCAGCGGCCAGGCGGGCGCCGGCCGAACCGTCGCCGCCGTACTCGCCGGGGAAGCCCACGATGGCCAGCGTCGGATTGGCAATGCCCTGCTCCTGCATGTAGCGGTTCAGGTACTCCACGCCGTTCATGGCCTCGTAGCAGTAGTTGCTGTACGACTCGAAGATGTTCTTGCCGAACGCCGGATCCGACCAGCCCGAGTACCAGGACAGCGGAATGACCGCCATGTTGTCCTCGATGGCCATCTCGGCGATCGCCGCCGTGTGCGGCGAACCGGTGGACTGGCTTAACATGACCACGCCGTCAGCGCCGGTGTCGCGCATCGCCTCGTAGCGCTCCAGGTGGGTCGGCACGTCATACGCGTTGTCCAACACGACGAACTCGACCTGCTTGCCGCCGATGCCGCCGTTGGCATTCACCATGTCCCAGTAGACAGACTGGGCGTCGACGATCTGGGTCACAAGACCCGAGAAGATCCCACTCAGGTCCGCAATGGCGCCAATCCGGACAGTGTCCTCATCAACGCCGTAGTCGAAGGCGATCGGGGCCATCACGACCTCGACGTCGCTGATGTTGCTCAGGAACGTGGTGTTGACGAAGGCGTCGTAGGAGTCCAATGCCTCCTTGATCTCTCCCTGTGACACGAAGAAGTCCATCTGCGCCTTCATCACGTCCTGGACGGTTCCGCCCAGCCACGCGTCGGAGAGCTGGGTGGCACGGTCCGGGAACGAGAACATGTCCAGTAGGGCGTTGGAGCCCTCCACGGTCATCCCCGCCGCCTCGGCGATGGTCGCCTCCTGGGCACCCCGGTCACCGGCGTAGGCCGCGTTGGCCTCCTCCGTGATCTGCAGGAACGTCTCGACGACGTCCGGATGGTCGATGCCGAACTGGGTCGGAATCGAGATGATGTCGAACACGCGGATGCCTATGGCCTCCTGCTCCGAACCGGTCATGACCAGGTTGCCGCCAGCAGCCAACATCCTCAGCACACCGCCACCGAACGCACACGCCATGGCAACGTCACCGCTCTCAAAGGCAGCCACGGCAGCAGCACCGCCGTCGGACGGGACGTGCTCGAAGCTGCCCAGGTCGACGCCCAGGTGCTCCAGCATCTTGAGGAGCTTGTAGTGCGTCACGTTGCCGACCGGCGCATAGACCTTCTGGCCGGCCAACGTCTCGGCAGCATTGGCCGCCGTCACCCCGTAGTCCGGATGCGCAACGCAGTTGTCGGCGTCCGCGTAGCTCACTGCCACGCCGACGATCTCCAACTCCGAACCCGACGTCACGAAGTTCGCGAACGGCGTCAGGCCCTGCGAGTAGGCGATGTCGATGTCGCCGGACTCCATGGCAAGGGCCATGTCGCCACCGGAGCCGAACGGCAACCAGTTCACCGTCATGCCCAGCGCCTCGTCATAGGTCTGCTCGACCTGCGCCACCTGGTTGGCCGTCGGCCACTCCAGGAAGTACGCCACGTTGAGCTCGGACAACGCCTCTACCGGAGCAGCAGTCGCAGCCGGAGCAGCAGTCGTTGCCGGAGCAGCAGTCGTTGCCGGAGCAGCAGTCGTAGCAGGAGCGGCGTCGCCGCCCCCGTCGTCGTCGCTGCCACAGGCAGCGGCGACCATCGTGAGCGTCAGCAGCAGTGCCAACACCCTGGTCAATCGCTTCATGTTGGTGTTCCCCTCATGTTGTCGGTACCCGGGCCCCTCAACGGCCCCGAGATCTGTTGTGTCGGAATGGCGGCTCAGTAGCTGAATGGCCATCCCTTCCAGTAGTTGCGGACCTTCACCCATATGCCGAACAGGCCTAGAGGCTCGAACAGCAGGAATACGATTATCAGTACTCCGTAGATGATCTCATCGAGGGCACTCGCTGGCAACGGGAAGCCGAGCGCCTGCTCGCTGACCGAGATGAACCCGAAGTCGCCCGACCGAAGGCTGATCATGAGGTTCCAGAAACCACTGAAGAGGCCGTCGCCCTCGGCCTGATGGGCCGTCCACCCGATGAACTGCTCGACGAACCGTGGTGAGAGAACCACGAAGAAGGTGCCCATGATGGCCCCCGATACCCGACCCATGCCTCCGATCAGCAGGATCGCGACGAACTCCACCGAGAGTAGGAGGTTCCAGGCCTCGGGGTTCATCTGACCGACCATCGAGGCCAGCAGGGCCCCGGAAATACCGGCGTAGAAGGACGAGATGGCGAACGCCGTTGTCTTGGCCTTGAACTCCGCCACGCCCATGATCTCGGCTGCCACGTCCCGGTCCCGGATGGCTGCCCAGGAGCGGCCCGTGCGACTTCGGGCCAGGTTCGCCGCAGCCACGGCCAGCAGAACCAACAGGGCGAGGAGGAAGAAGTACGTCTTCTGGACCCGACCCACGTCGAACCACAGCCACTGGCCATTGTCCGAGAAGTCGAGGAACGGCTCCTCCTCCTTCCAGAAGCGGAACTGCAGCTTCGGCCACTTGCGACCAAGTGCGCCCGGACCCGCGATCTCCGGGAACACCCTTGACAGGTGGAGGCCTATGAATACCAGTCCGATCGTGGCTATAGCCAGGTAGAGGCCACGGACGCGGACGGCGGCTGGAGCCACCAGGATGCCCACACCGGCAGCCACGACTCCCGAGGCGGGCAGCCACAGCCACATTGGTAGGCCCCAACCCCACAGGTGCGGCGTCGATACACCACCCATCAGCACTGCCGTGTAGGCACCGACCCCCATGAAGAAGGCGTGGCCCAGCGAGACCTGCCCGGCAAGGCCGGCCAGGAGGTTCAGGCCCAGGGCCGCTATTGAGAAGATGAGGGCACGGTTGACCACCCGCAGCCAGGGGGCGTCCCCGAGGAACCGTACGAACGGGATCTGGTCGATGACCGGCATGGAGAACGGCATCAGGACCAGGACTATGAGCAGCAGGCCCAACGCCACCTTCTTGGTGCGCGTAGGCAGCAACGCCGCCTCGGCCTCGTACGAGGTGTAGAGGCTCGGCCGGCCCCTCACCGGGCGGTCCGATCTTCCAGGGGTGCGGTCGGCGTCATACCCGGCGTACCTCCGGGGTGCCGTAGAGCCCGTATGGCCTGACGAGCAGCCCGATCAGCATCACGAGGTAGGGGATGACCTGCTGGTAGCCGACGCCCAGCACGCTGGTGTAGGTCGCCAGGTACTGGCCGGCGTAGATCTCCGAGAAGCCGATGATCATGCCGCCCAGGAGGGCGCCCACCACGGAGTCGAGGCCGCCCAGCACGACTGCCGGAAGGGCACGGAACACGAAGAAGGCGCCGTCACGGTTGGCGGTTCCACCGGAGGGCCACGGTGACATTGAGGCGAACACGCCGGCGAAGGCCGCTATGGAGGCTCCAGACGCCCATGCGATGGAGAAGACGCGGGAGACGTTGATTCCCTGCGCCATGGCCGCCTCCTGGTCGAACGAGGTGGCGCGCATGGCGATGCCCATCCGGGTCTTGAAGAACCGCCATATCGCCACGAAAGCCAACAGGGCCATGACCGTGGCAGCAATGTAGGACCAGGCCACCCGGGCCCCTCCGAGCATGAAGATCCGTGTTCCCCATGGCACGCCGAGACTGCGCGTCGTGAGGTTCACCGCATCGAACGAGATGGTCCGCAGGATGACCTCGAGTGCCAGGGTGATCATCGCCATGGAGAAGAGGGGTTGGCCGATCATCGGCCGGATCGTGTACTTCTCGATGGCCATGCCCATCACGGCGGCCATCGCTCCGGCGATGAGAAGCGCCAGGATCCAGTGCAACCAGTTGGGCCCGGGCAGCCAGCGGGCCGGGAAGTCCCAGTCGATGAAGACGAGGGAGAGGAACCATGCGCCGACCAGGGCCATTGCCCCCTGGGCGAAGTTGAGCGTCTGGGTGGACTTGTAGACGAGGACGAAGCCGAGGGCCAGTAGCGAGTAGAGGGAACCCAGGGCCGTGGCCTTGAAGAAGGTCTGGACGAAGATGTCGAAGTCAGTGGTGGATGCCTGGGCGAGCACGCCGATCATGCGTACATTTCCTCGATGAGGCCGCCGAAGGCGTCCTCCATGGCCGAACGCTTGATCTTCTGTGTGGCGGTCAACTCGCCATCCTCGTGGTCGAGTTCCTTGGGAATCATCCGGAACTCCCGGATCGACTCCACCCGGGCGAACTTCTCGTTGGTCTCGTTCACCACTCCCTGGATGAGTTCCAGGATCTCGGGCTTCTCGGAGAGGTCCCGGTAGGTGGTGTAGGGAATGTTCCTTCGCAGGGCCCAGTCGCCCACGGTGTCCAGTTCGATCCCGATAAGCGCCGAGAGGAACTTCCGACGGTCACCTATGACCATGGCCTCCTTGACGTACAACGAGGTCTTGAGGCTGTTCTCGATCTCCGACGGCGAGATGTTCTTGCCCCCGGCGGTGATGATGATGTGCTTGATGCGGTCGATGATCCGGATGTGGGTTCCGTCCACCCATTCGCCCACGTCGCCGGTCATCAACCAGCCGTCCTCGGTGAACGTCTCGGCTGTCTGCTCAGGCCGGTTCCAGTAGCCGGCGAAGACGCCCGGGTGCTTCGTCTGGATCTCACCGGTCTCCTCGTCCAGGCGGAAGCCGATGTCCGGATACGGCTCACCGACGGTGCCGAGCCGCATCCGACCCGGGAAGTTCCCGGTGGCCACGGCGGAGTTCTCGGTCATGCCGTACAACTCGTAGACAGGCACCCCGATGCCGGTGAAGAACTCCAGTACCTCGGGGGCAATGGGCGCCGCACCCGATCCGGCGTGCCAGCAGCGTCTCAGCCCGAGGCGCTCCTGGAGGGCCCGGAACACCAGGGGGTAGCCGATCAGGTTCAGGAGTCGGCTCTTCGGGGTGTGGAGGCCACCGTTGGCCACCTTCTCCCGGCCGATCACCCCTGCCAACTTCAGGCCGAACCTCAGCCAGAGGCGCTTGAACGGCGAGGAGTCGCTGCCCTTGATCATCACCGTGGCGTGGAGCTTCTCCCAGATGCGGGGCACGGCAAAGAACAGGGTGGGCTGGACCTCGCGGAGGTTCACCGTGACCGTCTCGATCGACTCGGCGAAGTTGAGGCAGAGACCGCAGGAGACCATGTGCCAGGTGGAGAAGATGCGCTCGGCCACGTGGCACAACGGCAGGTAGGTGACCACGAGATCGTCGGCCGTGGGTACACGCTTTCCCCTCAGCCCGTCCTCACCCACGATCCGGGTGATTGAGAACTCCGTGTTGGCGTTGGTGAGCATGGCCCCCTTGGGTGGGCCGGTGGTACCTGACGTGTACACCAGCGTCATCACGTCGTCGGGTCGGGCCTCGGCCATGCGGCCCACCACCGCATCGGGGTTCTCGGCCCGGTGCTGTCGACCTGCGGCCAGGAAGTCCTCCCAGTCCATGAGCCGATCGTCGGGGTAGGAATGCACGCCCCTGGGTTCGCAGTAGATGATCCGACTGAGGTTCGGAACTGCTGCCGGATCGATCTCCAGGACCCGGTCGACCTGCTCCTGGTCCTCGGCCAGGTGGACGGTGGCCCCGCAGTCGGTCAGGAGGTACTCGACCTCGGCTGCGGGATTGGTCGGGTAGAAGCCGACCGTGATGCCGCGTACCGCAACCGTGGCGAGGTCCAGGATGACCCACTCGGGCCGGTCCTCGGCCTGGATGGAGACACGGTCGCCGACCTCTATGCCCAGTGCCAGCAGGCCATGCGCGGCATCCAGGATCAGCTCCCAGGTGCGTGCCCAGGAGTACTCCTGCCAGATGCCGAAGTCCTTCTCCCGCATGGCGATGCGGCCCGGGTCGCTGGTTCCCCAGTCGCGGGCGAGGCTGGCGACGGTGACCGTCGGGGTCGGCGCATCCGTGGAGGAACGTTCCTCAACCACCAGTGTCATGTTCCAGCCCCCCCCTGTACCCGCTGACCGGCCGTCGGAACCTAGACCGTCCCACCATGACCGTCTATTCGTGAATCGTCTGTAGGCGAACAAGTGACTGCCGACCGCTGGAACGTAGTTACCGCTTCCGGCCGCATCGCAACTCGGTCAGTGACGATTCGATGACAACATGCAGGCCGCCGGGTCCACAGGGGCCCGTCACGGGCGGTGGGTAGGGTCGCCGTCGTGACCCCGGAAGCCGAAGTGCAATCCGATGACCCGGTGGTCCTGACCGTCGGCCAACTCGGGAAACTCCTGAAGGAGGGACTGTCGGCCCTCTTCCCCGGCGACCTGTGGATCGAGGGCCAGGTGTCCAGCTTCCACGATGCCCGGTCGGGCCACGCCTACTTCGACCTGGTCGAGCCGTCGGACGAGCCGGGACGTGCCGTCGCCGCCAGGCTCAGCGTGGCGCTGTTCTCCAATGTCCGAGGGCGGGTGGACCGCACTCTGTCCGAAGCGGGCGGGCTGGCCCTAGCCAACGACATGCAGGTCCGCATCCGGGCCAGGATCGACTTCTACCCACCCAGTGGTCGCCTGCAGCTGATCATGCAGGGGGTCGACCCCGGGTTCACCCTCGGCCGCCTCGCCGCAGAACGCGAGCGCCTGCTCCACGCCCTGGCCGACGAGGGCCTGCTGAGGGCCAACCGGGCCAACCCCATTCCGGTGCCGCCGCTGCGCGTCGGCCTGGTTACCAGCATCGGATCCGCCGCCCACGCCGACTTCAGCGAAGAATTCTCTCGTAGCGGGTACCCGTTCACGGTCCTGGAGCGCGACGCCAGGGTCCAGGGCGACGGATCGGCGATCGACCTGGCCGAGGCCCTGCACATGGTCGCCACCCACCGGCCGGACGTGATCGCCCTGGTCCGGGGTGGCGGTTCGGCCACCGACCTGGCGGCCTTCGACGCTGAGGTCCTGGCGCGGACCATCGCCACCCTGGACGTGGCCGTGGTGACCGGGATCGGACACGAGGTGGACCGCGCAGTCGCCGACGAGGTGGCCCATACCGCTTTCAAGACCCCGACCGCGTGTGCGGCCGCCATCGTCGGACAGGTGGCTGCCTTCGCCGACGCGGTCGCCGACCTGCAGGAGTCAATCGCGCAGCGGGCCGGCGCCAGCACCGCCCGGGCAGCCGACCTGCTCGACGACCTGGCGCAGCAGACCGCCAGGTCGGCCACCGCCGTGCTGGACCGCCGGGCCGATCGACTCGACGACCTGGTCGGGAGACTGCGTCGCTCGCCGATGGCCACCCTGGACCGGCAGGCCGAACGACTGGCCGGGATCACCGACAACCTCCGGGCCCTGGACCCGGCCAGGATCCTCGCCCGGGGATGGTCGATCACACGCCTCGCTGACGGCACCCTCGTCAGGTCCGTGACCGACACGGCGGTCGGCGACACGCTGGTCACCAATGTGACCGGGGGTACGGTCACCAGCACCGTCGACGGGACGGAACCGGCAGGCCGCGAGGAGGCACCGTGAGCGACGAGCACCAGGAAGCCGGCGTGCTGCCCGGCTACGCCGACTCACTCGACGAGCTGCAGGAGATCCTGGCGTCGCTGGAGTCCGAGGCGACCGACGTCGACCAGCTGGTGGAGCGGGTCCAACGGGCCGATGTGCTCATCCGCCACTGCAGGTCCCGCCTGGACGACGCCCGCCTCCGGGTCGAGCAGGTCGTGGCAGCCCTCGGACCGGACCCCGACGGGTCCTGACCCTGGGCGATCCGGGAGACTGCAGCCGTGTTCATCCGCAAGACCACCACCACCGACGCCTTCGTGGCCGTCGACCTCGGCGACGTACCCGGCCACGGGGTGGTGCGCCTGGCACCGAAGATCCTCCAGGGTGGTGCGAAGGACCTCGCCCGCTCGGTCACGTACACCCTGGCCTCGCTGGAACGTCGTGGGACCGGCGTCTCGGCGGGCGTCAACTCCACCCCCGACCGACGGGACGCCGCCATCGCCGCATTCGCCGCCGAGGTGGCCGGGTGGGACGCCGGCTACCGGCTCACCGCCGGTAAGGGCGTTGCCGCCGGCGAGCTGGGCGACCTCGAGGCCCCGTCCAACGCCGTCCTGCTCGCCGCCGGGGCGGTGGCCGCCGGCCTCGCCGCCTGCCCGGACGCAGGCACCGCCGTGGTTGATGGCTCGGCCGGACCGGCCCTGCTCGACGAGTTGGCCGCGCGTGGCCTGTCGCTCGTCGAAGCCGAGGACCCACTCACGGCGACAGCAGACCTGTTGTTCGTCGGCTCCGGGGTGGGCGCCATCGACCACGTGGCTGCAGACCGCCTACAGGTCCGCGTCATGGTTCCCACCGGACCGCTCCCGATCACCACGAGGGCGGTAGCCCACTGCCGGCGAAACGGCGTGCTGGCCCTCCCGGACTTCGTGACCACCGCCGGCCCCCTCGTCGGCGAGGCGGACGCGGTTCGTGACACGGTGTCGACCATCATCGGTGACGTTCTCGGCCACGGGGACGGTCCGCTCCTGGGTGCCTGCGAACTGGCCGAGGCCTTCATGGCCGGCTGGCTCACCGACCTGCCGTTCGGGCGACCCATGGCGGCCTGACCCGGCGGGATCCACCGGCGGCGACCCGCCTCCTGATCCGGGTACGAGATCCCCGGCCGGATCAGGTTTCGTTGAGCGCGGGGCTCCCGGCGAACGGTTCCACCATGCGCCGGACCCGGGCCGGATCGCCGGCCACCAGCATGTACTCCACGTTTCGCAGGTGGGAGACCTCCCCGACCCGCTCGCCGGCCGGTGAGTGGATCCCGATCTGTGCGCCGACGTAGCGCTTCGAGTCGAACGACAGGACGACCACCTCGCCACGCGGGCGGCAGATCTCCACCAGCTCGTCCAGCCCGATCCACGACTCGTCGTTGTGCGAAAGCACCACGACGTCGGCCTGCAGGCCGGCCACCGTGGCCGCCAGGGCTCCAGGCATCTCACGCTTCCGGTTGAACACGCTCTTGGTGGCCTCGTCGCGGCAGTCGATGCGCTTGCAGGCCACCCCGTAGTGCTCCGGCGCGTCCCAGGCCACCAGGGTCTCCCAGACGTGGTAGTTGGTGAGGTACCGGTGCTGGTTGTAGGGCGGATCCAGGTATGCGATGTCGAACGGCCCCAGCTCGCCTGCCAGGGTCACGGCGTCACCTCGCACGGCCGTACCGGTCCCCGCCAGGAGGTCGGGCATGCGGAGTTCCAGGCCCCTGGACGACCGGGGGGCCCACGCCTTCAGGTAGGCCATCTGCTGCCCGGTGGTGGAGTCCACCCTGTCGGCGGCCTCGATGAGGCTGGTCAGCAGGATCGGGAACATCGGTGAGCCTGCGAAATCGGCGTTCAGGGCGGAGCGGATGGCATCGACGCGGGCGCCGTTGAAGGGCTGGAAGAATCGGGACCTCTCGCAGAAGGTGTCGGTGAAGTAGCCGGGCTCACCCGGGAGGTCGGCCAGGTGTTGCAGGGCCCCGGCCACCTCGCTGCGATCCACCTCGTCGGCGTCGGCGACCACGTAGCAGCGGGCGAATACCTCGGCGTAGCGGGCGGTGTCGACCGCCGTCACGATGCCCCCCAGCCGCTTGAACTCCTGGGCCACCCTGGTGGTGCCGGTGAACAGGTCCAGCGCCGTACGGGCGCCCGATGCCTCGAATAGCTCGCCCAGCACCGGGACCAGGCGACGCTTCGACCCCAGGTACTTGATCACGCCGTTCTGCTCGCGGGGGCGCCCTGACCGGTGGTCGACATCCCTCCATCGTGCCCCATTCCCGCCATCGGGATCGGTCAACCACCGGAGCAAAGGCACTGTCACCCGGGCCCGACACGAGGCCGACCACCCATTGGTGTATGAGCCGCACCAACATAGACATCGACGACGCCTGCGCTGTCGTGATGGCCCGCTACCGGCTGAGAACCAAGCGGGAGGCAGTGAACCTCGCGCTGGACACCCTCGCCGCCAAACCTCTCGACCCGGTCCGCATGGAGGTCCTGACCGGCGCCCGGGACGAACAGCACCTGGCCGACCTCCGCAGGCTCCTCGCCCGGGCTGGCGTGGTCACCACAACACCAGCCGACTACGAGACCGCGGCCGCGCTATATCGGACCTGTCGTCGACAGGGAGCGACCGTACGCCGGCTCATCGACTGCCTCATCGCCGCCGCCGCCATCGAGGCCCGTACCCCCATCCTGCACGCCGACATCGACTTCGACGTCCTCGCCCGTCACACCCCGCTCCAGGTCGTCATTCCCTGACCGCTGGTGGAGGAGTGCATCCGCCGGTATGACCCGATTCGCCAACGACCACGGTCAGCCTCCTCATACGCTGGGCCGTGTCCCGACGGGACCACACGGGGCTGTAGCTCAGTTGGCTAGAGCACCTGCTTTGCAAGCAGGGGGTCGTGGGTTCGATTCCCATCAGCTCCACCATGGACCATCCACCCCGGGACCCGTCGGAAGCGCACCTGAATCCGTTGGACGGGCACCTGCTCGACCGGCTCCGGGAGATCTGCCTCGCACTGCCCGGCGTGGAGGAACGCCTCAACCACGGGGCGCCTGCCTTCGGCGTCGTGAAGCGCCCCGCCTTCTGCAACCTCCACGAGCACCCCGCCGACGGGCGACCCACCATCTGGTTCAAGGCAGCCCCGGGGGTCCAGGCCGAGCTCGTCGATCAGGAGCCCGAACGGTTCTTCGTACCCCCCTACGTCGGCCCACGGGGCTGGGTCGGCCTGAGGCTCGACGTGGACCTCGACTGGGGCGAGGTGGCCGTGGTGGTGGAGGAGTCCTGGCGGCTCACCGCCCCGAAACGGCTCACCGCCGAGTTCGACCCCGGCTGACCGGCGTTCGGAACAGCGCCTCGCGACGATCAGGCCTCGAGGTGGCCCGACAGCACGTTGACCGTGTTGGTACCGATCTCGTCCACCGCGTAGCCACCCTCCATCACGTAGAGGGTGGGCAGGCCCAGGGCGCCTATACGGCGTCCCACCTCCAGATAGTCAGCGGTGGCCAGGCGGAAGAAGCTGATCGGGTCAGCCTCGAAGGTGTCCACGCCCAGCGACACCACCAGGGCATCCGGTCGGTGGGCGAGGATCCGCCGGCAGGCATCGTCCAGGGCCGTCGACCATTCGGCGAAGCCAGTGCCTGGGTGCATCGGATAGTTGGCGGTGCAGCCCTCCCCGAGACCGGCCCCCGTCTCGTCCTCATAACCGAGGAAGTACGGGAAAGCGTCGGCCGGGTGCCCGTGGAGCGACGTGAAAAGCACGTCGGCCCGCTCCCAGAAGATGCCCTGGGTGCCGTTGCCATGGTGGAAGTCGATGTCCAGTACCGCCACCCGATCGGCCCCGTCGACGAGGAACCCCTCTGCGGCGATGGCCGCGTTGTTCAGGAAGCAGTACCCGCCGAACTGGTCGGACGACGCATGGTGGCCCGGCGGCCTGCACAGTCCGAAGGCCACCGGCGACCCGCCGGCGACAAGGCGCTGCCCGGTCTGGGCAATTGCCGCAGCAGCCGATGCGGCCTTCCACGTCCCGGCGGTGATCGCCGTCTCAGCGGCGAGGGCGAAGTACCCCAGCCGACCATCGGGCTCGAGGGGCACCCGGTCGTGGCGGAGTCCCCGCACCGGGAACATCGTGGGGATGGCGTCGCCCGTATGCCCGGATGCCGTCCAGTCCTCCCAGAACGTCCGTAGGAAGTCGACGTAGGCAGGATCGTGGACCCGGACGACCCGATCCAGGTCGACCGGCTCAGGATCGTGGCGGTCCTCGAACCCGGCCGCATCCAGGGCGGCCACCACGTGGTCCCATCGTTCCGGACACTCGAATGGCCGAACCAGGCCACCCTCGAAGAGCTCCCCGGACGGGAAGTGGGCACGGTGGTCGTCGCTCAGGATGACCTGCATGCCGTCACCGTAGGTGGGTCGCCGGTTCAGCGTTCCTCCAACTGCATCCGCAGGGCATCAGTGACCCCTCCGCCCAGGTAGAGGTCGCTCCCGGGTGGCAGGAGGCCACGTTCCTCCAGGCGGTTCATGATCCGCAGGACGAGGGCGCAGTAGCGGGCCGCGCCGAAGACCTCGTGCCAACGCACACCCACCGCCCGGCGCCCCAGCGCCCGCTCGTACACCCCGACCAGCTCCTCCCGGGTGGGCTCGCCGTCCAGGCGGGGGTTCCCGCAGGCCTCGTGGATCCACCGGTCGAAGCTCAGGAACCATCCCAGGTCGAACTCCGCCGGGGCGATGGTCGCCCCCTCGAAGTCGGTCGTGCAGACCGGTCTGGCTCCATCCCAGAAGATGTTCCCCAGCCTGCAGTCACCCCAGCAGAGAGCCGGCGGAGCATCGGGTGGAACCTCGGCCCTGAGCCTCCGCCAACCCTCGACCAGGGTCGGATGCAGGCGCCCTCGCAACTCGCCCGTGGCGAACTCCTCCCACAGGTCCAGTTGGCGGAGGTTCGTGGGCTCACACCCCTCCGGGACCAGGTGGCCGAGGCCGGCGGCCATCCAGTCCACCCGGTTCACCGTGGCGATGGTCTGCGCCGCTGCCTCGTTCATGGCTCGTCTGCGCCCAGACGTGGCCTCCGCATAGAAGCCCTCGGCCACGTACGCCGGATCCTCCCGTGGTATGTCGCCGGCTACGAAGCCGGTCACGAAGAACGGTCCGCCCAGGACCTTCCCGTCCGGCTCGAAGCCGACGGACGGGGCCACGGGCACCTCGGAGTGGTCCTCCAGTCCCCGCAGCACCCGCCACTGCAGCTCCACCTCGACGGTGGTGGTCGGCGACTGCGCCGGGTAGATGGCCGCCTCCGGAGGCTCACGCCTCACGACGAAGCGCTCCTCCACCTCCCGGCCATCCTTCTCGACGACGGCAGGCAGGATCAGCGTCTCTCCCGAGTAGCCGCCCTCGGGTCGGACCGGTGCCGCCAATCGCACGGCCTCGACCCCGTCGTCAGAGAGGCGGTCGACCAGCCATTCCTCCAATGCCCGGAGGTCCAGGTCTTCGTCCAGCGGGCCCCTGAGGTGATCTGGCACGATCCGCCGGTTCGATCAGTCGCCGCCCGCCACGCTGGACGGCCGGTAGAAGGTGAGCATCTGGGCGACACCGCCGCCCACGCCCACCAGCAGCGCGATCCACAGCCCGGTCATGCCGTCGAGGTCGCCGGCGATGCCCAGGGCGTCATCCACCGACCAGGAGCCGGGACCCAGGATCGCCGTCACCAGGGACATGGCGGCCAGCACGAAGACGTACTCCCAGCCCTCCTTCAGGATCATGAAGCCGTTGGAGCGGTGCGTGGTCCACCAGGCCACCGTCATGACGCCGATGATCCCCGCCGCTGCAAACGACGAGAGCAGCCCGACGGCCAGCAACAGGCCCGCCCCCACCTCGCTGGAGGCTGCCAGGTATGCGTTCAGGCGACCCGGGCGCATGCCGATGCTGTCGAACCATCGACCGGTCCCGGGGATCTTCCCGCCCCCGGTGAACTTGTTCCAGCCGTGGGCGGCCATGGTCAACCCGATGACGCACCGCAGGATCAGCAGGGCCAGGTCGGTCGCAGTCGTCGGCTCCATGTGGGTTCCTCCCGGTCGACCCGCCCGGCGTTCGGACGGCATGCGGGCCGGACACTACCGGCGACCCCCGAAGCGGTTCTGGTCCGCCCGTCCGACCCGGTACCCGGCCGTAGGCTGGCCGGGTGATGGTCCTCAAGATCGCCTTCGCCATCGGGGTGGCCCTGTTCATGCTCCGCATGGGCATCGCGGTGCTCAGGGCACTGGCCACGCCGATACCCGAGCCGCCGCCGGTCGGCGAACTCCGCAAGGTGAAACTGCAGTACCGCTGCAGCCTGTGCGGTACCGAGGTCCGGATGACGGTGGCCACCGGGGAGGCACCCGATCCACCCCGTCACTGCATGGACGACATGGAACTCCAGCAGACCGAGGACCTGTAGGCGACCAACGGGCTTAACCCACAGCCTGTGGACAACCCTGTGGGTGAATCACATCCGTGTTGTTCGCCCCGGTGTCCCGGCGAACGGGCCCTGGTTCAGTGGTACTGCGTGGCGGTGATGATCCCGCCCAGGATCGACCCCAGGCCGAGCAGCAGGATGCCGTTGCTCGTCCCGCCCGGCATCCAACCCACGTAGTTGAAGAAGATGATCAGGACGCCCAGGCCGAGAAAGCCGAACATGAGTGCCGCCAGCCAGGTCGGAGAAGGCTCGTGGCCCGCCGACATCGAAGAGTCCGGGCGCGCTCCTGCCCGGGTGCCCTTCGGGGTGACCCGACCACCCTGGACCTTGCGCTTGGCCGGACCGGGCCGCGACGGCGCGTCCTGTGGTTCGACGTTCTCGCTACTCGACATGCCCCGGAGGATAGGGCAACCGGCGACCGACCCGGGTGGTCGGAACCAATTCCCCGGCGGCGCTCCGTGTGCCGGTGGCTAGCGTGCTGCGCGTGGGCGCCCGGGTACTCGTCATAGACAACTACGACTCGTTCGTCTACAACCTCGTCCAGTACCTGGGGGAACTGGGTGCAGAGCCGATGGTCCACCGCCATGACGCCGTGGACCTGGCCGCCATAGCCGCTCTCGAACCCGATGCGCTGCTCATCAGCCCGGGCCCGGGGCGACCAGAGGGTGCCGGCGTCTCGACCGCTGCCATCCGGTGGGCGGCCGGCCGCATACCGGTGCTGGGCGTGTGCCTCGGCCACCAGGCCATCGGAAGCACCTGGGGAGGCGATGTCGTGCGGGCGCCGGAGGTCATGCACGGCAAGACCTCATGGATCCACCACGAGGGCGCCGGGGTGTTCGCCGGCCTTCCCAACCCCCTGGAGGCCACCCGCTACCACTCGCTGATCGTCGATCGCCAGTCCGTACCCGACGCGCTGGAGATCACCGCCACCAGCGAGGACGGGCTGGTCATGGGACTACGCCACCGGGAGTTCGACGTCGAGGGCGTGCAGTTCCACCCGGAATCGATCCTGACGACCGGCGGCCACGACCTGCTGGCCAACTTCCTGACACGCGTGGGCTGCTGAACCGCCCCGGTTCCACTCAGCCCGTGGAGCCGGGTGCGTCCGCGATCGGGTTGCCATTGTCCGATCCGTCGCCAGCCTGCCCGATGACGATGGTCACCGTCGTTCCGAAGTCCACCTCGGCATCCGGGAGCGGGCTCTGGCTGATGACCCGCCCGTCGTTGGGGCTGAACGCGGGAAGCGGCTCATAGCGGACGTTCACCTCCAGGTCCACCGATTCCAGGGCGATCACGGCGGCCCCCTCCATCATGGACTCAACCGACGGAACCATGACCAGCGGCAGCCCGGACGAGACCACGATCTGGATGGTGCCTCCGGGCGCCAGCTCGCTGTGGGCGGGCGGCTCGGTCCGCACGACCTGGCCGATCGGCACCGTCCGGCTGCGCTCCTCGGTGGTGCTGGCCTGCCAACCCAGCTTGGAGACGATGTTCATGGCGTCCAGCACCGGACGGTTGCTCAGGTCCGGGACCTCCTCGACAGCCGGTCCCGTCGACACGAACAGGATCACCCTCGCTCCCGGCGTGATCTCGAAGCCCGGATCCGGCGACTGGTCGATGACCTCGCCGTCCGGAACGACCGGGTGCTCCTGTCCGACGGTCTCGACCTTGAGTCCCATTGCCTCGAGGTCGCGGACCGCATCGGTGGCGAGGTCGCCCAACACATCGAGGAGCACCATCGGACCCGTTCCGCGGCTTACCCACAGCCGGACCGTCTCCGCCGGCTGGATCTTGGTGCCAGCCACCGGCTCCTGGCGGAAGACGGTGTTCTCCGGGTAGTGCGAGTTCACCTCGTAGTCCATCTGCACGCTGAGGTGGGCGTCCCGCAGCGTGTCGCGGGCCTGGTCCAACGGTCGCCCGATCAGGGTGGGCACCTCGACGAGGGTGATCCCGACCGGAGCGGGATCGTCGCCGCTGACTCCCAGGGTGTCGAAGAACTCCAGCACCAGGTATCCGAAGGCGACGAGCAGCCCCGCCAGCACGACCGTGAACAGCGCCGTCCGACGGAGGCCGTCATCGCGCCGGTGACGGCTACCGCTGCCGAAGTCCTGTACCTGCGCCGGCATCGCGGACGCCGGGCTGGTCTGCGGAAGGGGAGCCGGAGCACCCACCCGAAGGTCGTGCGCCCCCTCCCGGTAGCGCCGGAGGTCACCCCTCAGGTCCTCGGCGGTGGGATACCGGTTCACCGGGTTCTTCGCCAGCAGCTTGAGGGTTATGGCCTCCAACGACTCCGCCACCGCAGCGCCTGCCGTCCTCAACGACATGGGGCTGTCCTGAACGTGGCGGTAGGCGATGGCCACCGGCGTCTCGCCCGTGAACGGAGGCCGACCGAGGAGCATCTCGTAGAGCACGATTCCCAGCGAGTACAGGTCGCTGCGGGGATCCACCGGACGTCCCTGCGCCTGCTCCGGCGAGAAGTAGGTGGCGGTACCCATGACGGAACCCGACTGGGTGAGGTCGTTCCTGGTACCCACCAGGGCCGTGGCGATGCCGAAGTCGGCCACCTTCACCTGTCCGTTGGGAGCCACCAGCACGTTGCCGGGCTTCACGTCCCTGTGCACGAGGCCGCTGCGATGGGCAAAGGCCAGTGCCGCGGCGATGTCGGCGCCGATGTCGGCGGCCCGGTCCGGATGGATGCTCCCCTCGGATCGCAGCATCTCGGCGAGGCTCCGGCCCTCGACGTACTCCATGACGATGAAGTAGGTGCCCTGTTCCTCGCCCCAGTCGTAGACGCTCACGATGTTCGGGTGGTTCAGGTTCGCCGCCGCCTGAGCCTCTCGCCGGAAGCGCTCCACGAAGTTGGGGTCACCGGAGAATTCGTCGAACAGGACCTTCACGGCGACCGGGCGGTCAAGCAGCAGGTCCCGCGCCAGGTAGACGTCGGCCATGCCGCCGCGCGCTATCTGGCGATGCAGTTCGTAACGGTCGTTGAAGACTGTGGGTCCCGGCGCTGGCACGGCGCTGGATTCTACCGCCAGCCGGATTCTCCGGGCCGTCGGTCAGGCCTGATCGGTGGGAGCGGCTTCCAGCCCCGCCCGGAAGCCCTCGATCAGGCGCCTGGCCTCGTCGAGCGACCCGACGACGATCGTCTCGTCCACGGCGATGCGGATCGGCCCGTCCAGGCCGGCCAGCCGTAGGTCTCCACCCTCCACGAAGGTCGGATCGAACCAGAGGAGGCCGGACGGCCTGCCACGAAAGACAGCCACGTCACCGTCATCGGATCCGATGAACCACCCCTGGCGGGCATACAGGCCGACCACCAGGACGACGGTCGCCAGCACGCAGACAGCCATGGCCAGTGCCGTCCCGAACTCAATCCGACCCTGGTCGGCCTCTCCCCGGGTGGGGGTCGACTGCTCCGATCGGGCGGCCGGAACCGCCGATCGACGACCCTCGCGGGCCTCCGGTCCGGCCACGACCTCGAGGACCAGGACCGTGACGTTGTCATGGCCACCGTTCTCGACAGCCTCGTCGACCAGCCGGTCCGCCGTCTCCTGGACGGATCCGGCGGCCAGCACCTCGGCCAGCCTCCCGTCGTCCAGCTCGTTGAACAGTCCGTCGCTGCACAACAGGTACCGGTCACCCAGCGCCGGCTCGAGTTCCCAGCTGTCGATCACCGGATCGGCTTCGATGCCCAGGGCTCGGGTGAGGATGTTGCGCTGCGGGTGTCGGGCCGCCTCCTCAGCTGTGAGTTCCCCGGCCCGCATCAGGTCCGCCACCAGGCTGTGGTCGTCGCTCACCTGGACCAGCTCACCGGCCGCGAAGCGGTACACCCGACTGTCTCCGATGTTGGCGACGGCGAGGACCTCGTCGCCCGAAGCGGAGTTGACGACGGCGAGGGCGCACAGGGTCGTTCCCATTCCCGAGAGGTCCGGCCTCGTGACCGTCATCTCGAGGATGGTCCGGTTGGCCGACCGGACCGCAGCCACGAGGCCCGCCCGGTCGCGTCGGTCGAACACGGCCAGCATGGCAGCCACCGCCTCAGCGGAAGCCACCTCGCCTCCGCGGTGGCCCCCCATTCCGTCCGCCACCACGTACAGGCCCTCCACCAGGCCGACCGAATCCTGGTTGGAGGCCCGGATCCGACCGGTGTGGCTGGCAGTTCCAGCCTCCAACCGCACGGAACGGCTGCGCTCCATCCGTCGCGAGGCGATCACGGTCTCCGCGGCGGAGCGACCGCATCCCCGCACCCGGGGCATGGAAGGTCGACGAGAAGCACGGCACCCACGGTGCGCCAATACTACCGGTCACCCCGTGGGTGGTCCGGGCGGGGCCCATGCGGACCGCGCCTCATTGCACCGACTCCCGTTAGCCTTTCTGACGCTGCACGCGCGAGTGGCGGAATTGGCAGACGCGCAGGATTCAGGTTCCTGTGTCCGAAAGGATGTGAGGGTTCAAGTCCCTCCTCGCGCACCACTATTCGAGGTACCCGAGGTTGCATCCGGCCCCGGCCCACCCACGGTCCCGTCGTGGATCAGAACGCCGGACCCGGCGGAACCTCCACATCCGGTCGTGGCTCACAGCCCGCCAGCTCGACCACCAGCTCCATCTCCTCGATCGAGGTTGGTCGCACCGTGAGACCGGTCGCCAGGGTCGACCGCCACTGCTGGAACCTCTCGGCTATGCGTTGCCGGGAACCGACCAGGGCCCCGTCGTCCAGGTAGTCGTCCGGCACTGCGGCAGCGGCCTCGTCCCGGCGACCTGCGGCGAACAGTTCGGTTATCCGATCGGCCGCCTCGCCGAATCCCCGGCGGGACATGGCGTCCCGATGGAAGTTGTGCGAGGACGGCCCGTAGCCACCGACCCTCATCGCCACGCCCGGGCGGGCCGCGTCGAACACCGCTGCCACGTCATCGGTGAGCCTGACCGTCACCGCGACCTGCACCTCCAGGTCCGCCATCGTGCGACCACCCCGGTGCAGCCCCTCGGCCAGGTCGGCAGCGTAGAGGTGGGCGCTCCCAGGGGTGTATCCCAGCGGCAGCCATCCATCGGCCACCTCGGCGGTCAGGCGCACGTTGGCCGGCCCGCCGGTGGCCAGGAATATGGGTAGGTCGGGGTTCATGTGCAGGATCGACTTCAACGGCCGACCGGCCCCGACCGATCCCGGCCCGGTGTACGGAAGCGCCAACTCTGGTCCGTCGTGGGCGACCGGCCCCTCCCTTCGGAACACCTGCCGGACGATCGCCACGTAGTCCCGGAGCCGCTGGTTGGGGTGCCCCCACGGCTGGCCGTACCAACCCTCGGCCACCCGCGGCCCGGACAGGCCGAGGCCGCACACCACCCGTCCGGGGGCCAGCCCCTCCAGCGTCCCGAACTGCATTGCCGTCGTCGTCGGGGGGCGGGCCGGAACCTGGGCCACTGCGCTCCCCAGCCGGAGGTACCGGGTGTGGGCGGCCAGGAAGGCCAGGGGTGTGACGGCATCGGCACCGTAGATCTCGGCCGTCCATACCGAGTCGAAGCCCAGGCGCTCCGCCAGCAGGACCCGACGAAGGGGCAGTTCCACGTGGGGCTCGGACCAGACGTCCAGACCCAGTCCGAGCTTCACGACCGATCCGTTCCTATGCGCTGACGTCGACCACGACCCGACCGCGGATCCGGCCGCCCAGGATCTCCTCGGACACAGCCGGCACCTCGGCCAGGCCGACCACACGTGTCATCGACGCCAGCAGGTCGCGGTCCAGGTCCTCGTCGAGGCGTCGCCAGGCCTCGAGTCGACGATGCCGCGGCACGTGCACCGAATGGATGCCGCGCAGGGTCACGCCCCGCAGGATGAACGGTGCCACCGTCGTCACCAGGTCCATGCCCTGGGCCAGGCCACAGGCGGCCACACAGCCCTCCGGTCGGATCTGGGCCAGCACGTTGGCCAGCGTGTGGCTGCCCACCGCATCCACGGCGCCCGCCCACCGGGCACGGGCCAGAGCGCGGCCCCCTCCCTCGGAGAGCTCGCCCCGCTCGACGATCACGGATGCCCCGAGACGCTCCAGGTAATCGGCCTCGGCGGGACGCCCGGTCGAAGCGTGGACCTCGTATCCCCTTGCGGCCAACAGGGCCACCGCCACGCTGCCGACTCCTCCAGCGGCACCGGTCACCAGCACCGGACCGGACCCTGGCGTGACATCGTGGTCCTCCAGTGCCAGCACGCAGAGCATCGCCGTGTAGCCCGCCGTACCGATTGCCATGGCCTCCAGCGAGGTGATGCCGGCGGGGATCGGAACGGTCCACCCGGCATCCACCCGGGCCCGCTGGGAGAACCCTCCCCAGGCCTCCTCTCCAAGGCCCCAACCGTTCACGACCACGCGGTCGCCGACCGCCACCTCGGGAGAGTCCGACGTCGCCACCGTGCCCGCCAGGTCGATTCCCGGAACCATCGGGAAATTCCGGACGATGGGCGACGAGTCGGTGACCGCAAGGCCGTCCTTGAAGTTGACCGTCGAGTATTCGACGTCGACGACCACGTCGCCTTCAGGCAGGTCGTCGTCGGACAACTCCACGATCTCACAGGTGAAACCGTCATCGGGCCTGTCGACCATCAGGGCTCTGAACATCAGGGATCCTCCACTTGCTCTCCGGCCGCGGCCGGAACCGGTTCGGTCAGCTACCGAACATTGCCAGCCACTGTTCCTCGGAACGCGGCTTGAACACGAAGTTGTCCCGACGGGTCTCGCCCATCGGAGCCGAGGGCTGCGGAGAGTAGAGGTGGCCCGGATAGAGCACCGCCTCGTCCGGCACCCTGGAGAGGCGGTGGTGGAGGCTGTGGTACAGCGCAGCCGGGTCACCTCCCGGCAGGTCGGTCCGGCCGCAGCCCTCCAGGAAGAGGGTGTCTCCGGCCACCAGCCGGCCGTCCACCAGGAAGCACTGGCTACCCGGCGTGTGGCCGGGGGTGTGGATCAGGTCGATGGCGATCTCTCCCACCATCACCACGTCGCCGCTCTCGTGGCCGACGATCTCGTCGTCACCCAGACCGGTCACCTTGGCGATGAACTCGACCTCTTCACGCTGGGCGTGCACCGGCACCGATACGTGCTCCATCAGCTCACGGGCACCGATCACGTCGGATCCCATCATCGAGCCGCCCACGTGGTCCGGGTGGTAGTGGGTGGCGAGCACGCCGGTGCATCGCATGCCATCCGCCTCGAGCACCCCGAGCAGGCCCGCCACGTCGTAGGCGGGATCGACTATCACCGCCTCGCCGGTCACACGGTCACCGATCAGGTAGACGAAGTTGACCATCTGGCGGGCCATCTGGTCATCGGTGGCGAAGTCGCGGCCGGAGAGCAGCTGGCGGAAGTAGAGGCGGTCGTCGGGGCCGGAGGTCATGGTCGGTTCATCGTAGGGATGCTGGGGTGGGAAGCCCGCAACGGCCGGGGGTCAGGTCGGTTCGCCGCCACTGGGAGTCGGGGTGCTCCCCGGGGATCCAGCGCGGCCGGCACCGTTGCGCCAGGCTTCCTCGGCGAGCGCCACGACCTCGCGCAGGGGCCTGGCGGTGGCACGTGCCACCCTGGCGGCATCGTCGTGTTCGGCCTTCGCCCGTCCGGCGGACACCTTGACGGCCACCGGATGCCCGTCCACCTCGACGACGTGCATGGTCCTGGGAACCGCCCAGCGCTCCACCGAATGTGCCCTCACGCCCAGCGAACCGGTTTCAGCCGTGAGGACGCCGGCGACCACCCCCACCGTCGCCGGATCGCAGAGCGCGCTCACCGTGTGGGCCGGTCGGCCCTTCTTCATGACCATCGGGGTGATCCAGGCGTCGTTGGCTCCCGCTGCCAGGCATTCGGCGATGGCGTGGGCCAGCGTCTCGCCGGTGGCGTCGTCGACGTTCACCTCCAACTGGACCAGTGCCTGGCCTGAACCGGGCGTTCCGGGCGCCGCCTCGACCGACGTGCCCAGGACGACCTGGAGCAGGTTCGGGCGCCCCTCCAGGTCACGGTCACCTGCCCCGTATCCGGTTGCCTCGACGACCATGGCTGGCATGGGGCCCCAGTCCACGACCAGGGCCGCCAGGAGGGCCGCACCGGTCGGCGTGGTGAGCTCGAACGGTACGTCGGTGCCATGGGTGGGCGCTCCGACCAGCAGCGCGATGGTGGCCGGCGCCGGGACCGGGATCAGTCCATGGGCGGACTCGACCATGCCCTGGCCGGTGGCCACGCTGCCGGACCGCACCTCGTCGATCCCGAGTACCTCGAGGGCGGCGCAGGTCCCGACCACGTCCACGATGCTGTCGACGGCCCCCACCTCGTGGAAGTGCACCTCCGATGGTGACCGGGCGTGCAGCCGCCCCTCGACCTCGGCCAGGGCGTTGAACACGGCCAGGGACCGTGCAGCGACGCGTTCGGGCAGGCCGGCGGCGGCGATCATCGACCCGATGTCGGCGGCGGTCCGATGCACGGTGCCCTCCATCGCCTCCACCTTCGCCTTCGTACCGGCCAGGCCGCATCGCAGGGTCGGTCCGGCGTCGAGCGTCCAGCCGTCGACGGGCAGCCGACACAACATTTCACGGACCTCGTCGACCGCCGCACCGGCGTCGATGAGTGCCCCCAGGGCCATGTCGCCGGAGATCCCGGAGAAGCCGTTGAACCAGGCCACACGGGTCATGTCGGCACCACCGCAGGTGGTCCCAGCAGACGGAGCACCGCACACGCCGCTCCGAAGCCGTTGTCGATCCCGACCACGCTCAGGCCGGAAGCACACGACGCCAGCATGCCGAGCAGGGCGGTCACGCCATCCAGGGAGGCTCCGTAGCCGACGCTGGTCGGGACCGCCACCACCGGTGCCCCCGTGAGGCCTCCGATCACGCTGGCCAGGGCCCCCTCCATGCCGGCCACGACGACGACCGCTTCTGCCTCGTACACACGATCCAGGTCCGCCAGGAGGCGATGCAGGCCGGCCACGCCGACGTCGGCCAGCCGGTCGGGTTGGATCCCGTGCGCCCAGAGGACCGCCACGCACTCGTCGGCCACGGGCGCATCTGCCGTCCCGGCCGTCACCACCAGGACGCGTTCCGTCCTCGGCTCCGCCCGGCGCCAGACCACCGTCCGGCCGAACACAGTGCCCGAACCGTCGACGACCAGCGCCGCCTCCACCTGGCCGTCCTCGGCCCGTGACAGCACAACCGGCCCGCTGCCGCCGGTCAGGAGTTCGGCCACGACGAGGGCGACCTCCTCAGCGGTCTTGCCCGGCCCGTAGACGGCCTCCGGGAGGCCCAGGCGCAACGCCCGATGGTGGTCGACGCGTGCGATGCCGATGTCGGCGAACGGCAGTCGCTGGAGCAGGCGGACGGCATCGTCGGGCTCCACTCCACCTGATGCCACGTCGTCCATCAATGCACGAAGGGCGTCGGCTTCCACGTCACTATCCTTGCCCGTCGTGGCCGACCTCGCACCCCCGGACCGTTCGACCCTGGCGTACCTGGGCCCCCAGGGCACCTTCACCGAACAGGCCCTGTACACCCAGCCCGACCTTGCGGGCCTGGACCTGCGGCCCGTGCCGTCCATCCCCGACGTGTTCCGCCAGGTCGTCGCAGGCCAGGTGGACCTCGGCTTCGCGGCGATCGAGAACTCGATCGAGGGCAGCGTCAACATCACCCAGGACACCCTGGCCTTCGACGCTGACCTGCTAATCCAGCGCGAGGTGGTGATCTCCATCCAGTTGAACCTGATGGTCGCCGCCGGCACGACCCTGGCCGACGTCGACCGTGTCGTCTCGTTCCCCCATGCCATCGCACAGTGCCGCGGCTGGCTGGACGACCACCTGCCGGGTGCCGAGGTCCACGCCTCGAACTCCACGGCCGATGCGGCACGCATGCTGGCCGAGTCACCCGATCGACGGACCGCTGCGATCGCCCCTGGAAGGGCTGCCGAGGTCTACGGGCTGGACGTGCTGGCGGCCGACATCGAGGACCACCCCGAGAACCAGACCCGCTTCGTGCTGGTAGCGGCCGACGGCATTCCGGCACCGACAGGGCACGACAAGACGTCGCTGGTCGTGTTCCAACGCGCCGACAGGCCGGGATCACTGCTCGGAATCCTCCAGGAGTTCGCTGCCCGGTCGCTGAACCTGACCCGGCTGGAGTCACGCCCGACCAAGCAGGGCCTGGGGGACTACTGCTTCCTCATAGACCTGGAGGGCCACCTCGTCGACGAGTTGGTGGCCGACTGCCTACGGAACCTCCACATGAAGCACGGCAGCGTGAAGTTCCTGGGCTCCTATCCGGCCGCCGGTTCCAACGGCGATGTCGTACGGCACGAGGCATCCGAGGCGTCGCAGTCGGCCGACGGCTGGCTGGACGACCTGCGCACCCGCATCCGGGACTGAGTCGGGCCGGGCTCCCGCCCCGGTGACGGCAGCCCGGTGGCGGAGGGAGGGGGATTCGAACCCCCGAAGCCGTGAGGCTCAACGGTTTTCAAGACCGTCGCAATCGTCCGCTCTGCCATCCCTCCGTGGCGCAGCGTATCGGCGGGGGTCCGCGGTCTCGGGGCGGCCGGTAGCATCCCTGCCCGAGGAGAGGTGGCCGAGCCAGGTTGAAGGCGCTCCCCTGCTAAGGGA
>JGI24923J38494_100801_pt1 | contig 37604 bp, 46 predicted proteins | sample LinPFosplate11_FD_38494 | JGI IMG/M metagenome (IMG submission 38494) | reverse complement strand
AAAACAGAACGTGCATATATTGGTGGTGGAACATTCTCTGCAAATCCTATTACAATGATAGCTGGTAATTCAATGCTTAATACAATTAAAAATAAACGTAATATGCTTTATAGAAAATTAAATAGTTTTGGGATTGAAACTAGAAAAATGCTTGACAAAAAATTTGCTGGAAGTGTTATTACAACTGGATTTGGCTCATTGTTCTTGACACATTTTTTGAGTGATTCGATATATAAAATTAATAACGCCACTGACGCAGCAAAATGTAATACAAAAAAATTACATGATTATCATTTTCATATGATTGCAAATGATGGGATATTCTTTTTGCCAGGAAAATTAGGTGCGTTTTCAGATGCCCATACAAAGTTTGATATTAAAATCATGTCAAAATCTACTGATGAATTTCTTACAATGTTTAAAAAATAAATTAACGTAACATTAACTGATCATAATGATATTTTTTGCTGGCAAAGAAAAAACTGAAGATTTGCTTCATCAAGCAATGTCATTTATGGAGAAAAGGCAACCAAAAGCTGCAATCCAACTTTTCAAAAAAATTGTAAAGCAAGATCCAAAAAATATTGCTGCAATATATAATCAAGGTCTTGCATTAAATCAATTAAAGAAATATCAAGATGCAATAACCTGCTTTGACAAAGTGATTGAGATTGATCCAAAGTATGTTTCAGCAATTAATAACAGAGGTATTTCACTGGCGGAGTTAGGTAATACCGATGATGCATTAGAATATTACAATAATGCCATAGAAATCGACCCAAAATATGCAGCAGCGCATTACAATAAGGGAGTACTTTATGACAAGTTGTTACAACACGAAGAAGCGATACAAAGTTTGGATGAAGCGTTAAAATGTGATTCAGGAAATGTGAATACAGCATTTTACAGGGGTATTGTATTAGGAAAGATGAAAAAACATGAAGAGGCCTTAAACTGTTTTGAAAATATTTATCGAAAACACCCAAAACATATGGATGCATTTTTTCATAAGGGAATGGAATTAGCTGAGTTAGGAAAACATGAAAGAGCATTAGAGATTTTTGATAAACTATTACAGATACACAAAGATAACGTCAACGTAATCTACGCAATGGCACGAAGTAATGCTGCTATCTCTAATGTAGACAGAGCATTATATCTATTAGAACAAGCAGTCAAAAAAGATCGAAAAACAATCAAAAAATGGGCAATTGAGGATGAATTTTTTGATTCGTTGCAGGATGAACCAAAGTTTATGAAACTTATCAAGTGATGTTACAAAACTTTTTTCCTTATAGCATCTATTCGCATTAGACGCACATTTTTTTTAGGTCCAATTAATCTTGCCTCATAAATTGGCACATACAATTCAATTATTTCATTTATTGTAATTTTCTCCTCCAGATTACGCCTTCCGATTGAAACAGACTTCTTTAATTTTGAGGTTAACCTTGCTACTGCAGCATCATAAGTAATTTCAGGTTTTTTTACATTATCTTTTGTTTTTTCTAATGTGCGTCTTGGATAACTCTCAATCAGTCTTGAACTCATTTTGTATGGCATTTTAATTTCCTTGCCATGATGATCAAATGCAATCTCCTGTTCATCATCAATATATGCATGCTCCTCTAACTCCAAATCAATTTGGTTTTTTCTTTTAGTACTTGATTTTATTTTGGTATTGAGTTTTCCTAAAACTCCCTTTCCTTTCTTAATTGGAAATACATCATCACCAACAATTATTTCTCTAACAATAGGTTCAACATTAATTGTATGAATAGTCTTACGGTAAAAATTTGCATTATACTTTCCTGATAAAATCAAAAATGCTTCATATGATAGTTTTAGAGAATGTGTATGCACTTCAGTTTTTTTGGGTTTTTGTAGCATACTTCTAAAAAGTGATGTTTTTCTATTTTCAACAATTTGTTGTGCATCATCTGGGTCTAATATGGGTCGTAAGACCACTGTCTTAATTTTGTATTCCGTATTGCTCAATACACTATCACTCTGTTATATGGTATAGTTTTTTATGATTAATGTATTTAATATTAACAACAGTTGAAAAAAAGTAATATTTTATCCTCACCAGTCAAAAAAGTAAAAACTGACTACTTTACTGGTCCAATAGAACTTCATGAAATCTCAGGTATTACAAAACCAAATGAGCATGATATGTATCATGTAATATTTAAAAAATCAGCTAGAACCAAACTGCATTTTCATACTGGTGGTCAACTACTTATTGTAACTAGGGGTAGTGGAAGTCTAGTTTATTATAAAAAAATCAGTAGGGGTGTGACAAAATTCAAAATCTCAAAAACTAAAATGATTAAATTGAGTAATGGTGATGTAGTTTACATTCCACCAAAAATACTACATACTCATGGTTCAATCAGAAAAAATTCAGTTTTTTCACATTTAGCCGTGAATTTTTATTCAAAAAATAATAGAAAACCAAAGACAGTGTGGTACGAATCAGATCTCAGATCAAAAGTTATTTCTAAAATACCTTGAAATCTTTGGAATTCTTTTTAAAATATTAATGAATTAAGATAGTATGAATAGAACCGAAGCAACGCAAATTTTAATGCTGAGCTCAGATGCCACTTTTGACGATATTAAATACGCATATCGAAAATTGTCGTTAAAATTACATCCAGACAGAAATAAGAATGAAAAAGATGGTAGAAGATTCAAGAATGTATTAGAAGCATATCATTTCTTAAAAGGCCAAAACAGACTAAAAAATTATAATGATAGAAATAAATCAACACAAAAAAAGTCAAGTTATAACGATCGTCAACATAATCCAGGAGAAGATTGGAGCAGATTTACAAAAGATTTTGAAATGGATGAAAATTTTTGGAGACAATATGAAAAATCATTTTGGAATGATTATGAATTTAGAACCAAGAAAAAATCTGAAAAGAATGACCTTGGAAAAGCGTTTTGGGATGAAAGCCAAAAAAATGTTAATCCAAAACCCAAAAAGAAATACCAGGGTAATCAAGCAAATGCATTTAAACATGATTTAAACGTAGACGTAGACAAGAGTTTATGCATTGGTTGTTGTAGTTGTGAAACTATTGCACCAAATGTCTTTGTTGTTGATAAAAATGTCATGATGAATCCCAAATCACAAGTTCATAACCAGTATGGCGCATCGGAGGGAAAAATAATGGATGCTGCTGAAACATGTCCCACAAAGGCAATTCAGGTTAACGAGAAAAAATCTGGAAGAAAAATTTTTCCGCGGTAATTAACTACTCTTTATTTTAGCAGATAATTCATCTAATTCTACATCAGAAAGTTTTGGTCTATCTTTAAACATACTATGTACAGGACCGGCTTGATCAGATGACTGTCGTGGTATTAAATGGACGTGAACGTGTGGTATTTCTTGCCCGCTATCTTTACCGTTATGTATTGCTAACAGTGTGGCGCCTGTAAGTTTATCCACTTTGGAAATTACTTTGTGCACAGTGTTAAACAAATCAGTGCTATCCATATCTGTCATATCTTGAACTTTTTCGTAATGGCATTTTGGAATTACCAATGTATGTCCTCGTGATAATGGAAATGCATCTAAAAATGCAATTGACTTTTTGGTTTCTGCGATTATTTTAGATGAAATTTCCTTTTTAGCAATTTTACAAAAAATACAATCCATGTTCTAGTTAAACAGGAATAAAGTATAAAGTGAATCGCTATGGATTAACAATTTCTGCATATGCAAGGTCCTTGCCATATTTTATAGTAACAATATCACCTACTTTATGAATACAGTTATCGATTGTTTTAGGTATATTATCTGAAGTATCGACATAGCACTTGTCTCTTTCGTTTAACAGTATTTCAACTTCTTCATAAACATCCTCTCGAATTAGATTCCAAAACGGGAATATCACGGTACCAATAATCACAGCGGCGGCAATAAACGTAAATAAAAACATTAACGCATGTTTTTTTGAATCTTTCATCTCCTCCATAATTATCTACCAATTTTTTTACACTAATTAAATTACCACATACTGCTTTCGCCTACATTGCCACTAGAATCGTCCATTTTTTTTTCTGGAACATTGCCATGTGCCTTTTTTTTATGCCGTTCTAACCGTTCAGGACTAGGCAATTCAAGATCACAAACATCACATTTTGTTTGGATTTTACCTTTTTTACTAAACAGCCCCATATTTTGCGTAATCATGAAACACATTATAAAGGATATCAATTTTCTTGGACGGTATGGAAATCAAAAACATTACTGTATTAGGCTCTGGAATAATGGGTCACGGAATAGCTCAAATTTCTGCAATGGCCGGTTATAATGTGGTGCTCAGAGACATTGAGCAACAATTCTTAGACAAGGCAATGGAGAAAATAAAGTGGAGTTTGGATAAGCTTGTCTCAAAAGAAAAAATTTCAGAAGATCAACGAAATGGAATATTTTCAAGAATCAAACCAATAGTGGATTTGAATGATGCTGTTCGTGATTGTGATTTAGTAATAGAAGCTGTTCCAGAGATAATGGATCTCAAAAAAAAAGTATATGCAGAGTTAGACAAAGCTTCTAACGATCAGGTTATTTTTGCATCTAATACTAGTACATTACCAATTACAGAAATTGCAAATACAATTTCTAGACCGGATAAATTTATTGGAATACACTTTTTCAATCCACCCCTACTAATGAAGCTAGTTGAAGTAATACCGGGACAAGAAACTTCAAAAGATGTTATTGATCTCACAATTAATTTTGTAAAATCTGTTAACAAGATACCCGTAACCTGTAGAAAAGATGTACCAGGGTTTATTGTGAATAGGCTTTTCATACCGCTTGTTCACGAAGCCTGCTATGTAATGGAAAGACAAAAAATCCAACAAACTGAAATTGACTCTGCGGTGAAATTCAGGCTTGGGTTCCCAATGGGTATCTTTGAATTGGCTGACTTTACAGGATTGGATGTTATTCATAAGGCAACTATAGAAATGCATGAGAGAGATAAAAAAGTGATTTTACCACACCCAACTATTGAGCAACTGTTCAATGAAAAAAAACTAGGACAAAAAAGTGGTGAAGGCTTCTACAAATATTCTGATGATAAATATGAAAGAATACCGCTTTCAGAGGAATTAGCCCAAAAATGTGATCCTGTACAAATCATTGCAAACATTCTCAACAATGCAGCGTGGCTTGTCACAAACAATGCTAGTGATATTGATGAGATTGAAAAGGCTGCAAACCTTGGACTTGGTCTCAAAAAACCATTATTTGATACTGCAAAAGAAATGGGCATAAAAAAAATTGTAGAGGAATTAAAAAAATTATCTAAAAAACATGGTGCGTTTTATGAACCTGATCCTCTTTTATTATCTATGTGTTAATCTGTTCTAAAATGTATTTTATTGCTTGTTGAGGAGTTTCAACGCCGACAATTTTCACATTTTTTCTATGGTCTAAATATCCATCGGCATATTTTGATGCAATTCCACCAGAGTTTTTTAGTGCAACTATAGGTTTTTTGTACATATATGCAGCACAAATTTCTGATAATGTTCCAGAACCACCACCAATAACTATAACACCATCTGCAGAAAGTGCATTCAAAAAATCACGGGTTAGGCCCATGCCAGTAGGAATTACTATGTCACAAAAATCGTTTGCGTGGGACGAATCGTCTTGAGGAATTATCCCAACAGTTATGCCACCAGATTCCTGCGCACCACTGCATGCTGCACGCATCACTCCGCCAAGTCCGCCAGTTATCAAAACGGAGTTAGATTTTGCTACTTCTGATCCAACATTATACGCAAGTTTTTCTAATTCTGGTGTGCAACCGTTATCATTATTACCAATTACTAAGATCTGGCGTTTTTTCACAATAGAAATTCATTGTCGCCTATCTAATACTTTTTGAAATACTCAAAGAGTAAAGGATATTAATTAAAAAAAATATGTTTGGGTATGACAAGAAGAACAATGCCAATCTGTTGTGATTTAGAACAATACAAATTGATCGAAAAATTTGCCAAAAAACGCGGTATGATAAACGCTAGTCAAGCAGTTGAAAAAATCCTAGACGAAATTTAACATTAGTATAATTTTCTAAAATCAATTTTTCTATGATTAAAGTTAACTGCAAAGAATATTATATTTTTAAAAAATAAGATATGTATGGGTATTTTTAGTCGCAAACCAGCAAATTGTACTATTTGCAACAAACAAATTACTCATAAAAATAAGGCGAAAAGAGAATGGGGTGTAAAATCTCCACTATGTAGTGATTGTTATTTAGATAAAATGCAGGAATCTTATGATGCATCTATAATAAAAAAATGTGTTAGCTGTGGAGTAAAAAGCAAAGTTACTGATTTATGGGAACCACGGCTACAATGGGACATGGAAGGCTTACTTTGCAAAAAATGCTTTGATGAAAAGGAGTTGGATTTTAACAAAAAAAGAGATTTTTGTAGTATTTGTGGTAGCAAACTTGGTTTTATCAGATACAATGCAAAAAACCATTGGAAAATAAAGGGACAGTTATGTAAAAACTGCTGGGATAATCAAAAATCACAGATAGATAAAAAATGATATTCTTTAAAAAATTTCAATGTGAACTATGCCAAAAAAAATTTTCACAGCACAAGGATCTTATGCACCACCAAGAAATAACTCATTTCAAGGATTCACCATACGATTGTAAGGAATGTAACGAAAATTTCCATAGTATGTCAGAAATGCGTGACCATCTTAAGAAAAAACACTCGTATAAAATTGATAGATAGTTCTATATCGCTTTTACAGTTTTGACAATTGGTGGTCTTACTTTGGTAAAAACTCTGAATCCGCAAATGCATTTTATTTCTGGGAGTCTATTTAATTCAGAACTGCTTACTTTTGTATTACATCTTAAACAAGAGTAAATAACATCAAATTTTTCAGTTTCAATAACATTATCGGCAGAACCATCATCATTCGTTTCAACGTTAGATTCATCAACCATAACATCACACTCTAAATCCATAATAAAAAGTCTGGCTAGGTAAGAGATAATTCGATATAAACATTATCAGGAATTTTTAATCTCATGAGTTGGCGAATTGTTTTATCATCAGCACTAATATCAATAATCCGTCGGTGTATTCTCATTTCCCATTTTTCATAAGTTTCCGTGCCGCTGCCACATGGAGATTTTCTAGTAACAACGTTTAGGCGTTTCACAGGAAGTGGGATAGGACCCTTGACTTTAACACCCGTCTTTTGACCAATATTCATAATTTCAGTGCATACACCACTTAATTTTCCTAAACTTATGCTTGTTAGTTTAACGCGAGCAGGCTGAGTCATTTCCTAGACTCATATTTTATGTTCTTGGGTAATTTCTTTAACTATGCCAGCTGCTATTGTAGCACCCATATCTCGTAACGCAAATCGTCCCATTTCTGGGAACTCTTCGAACGTTTCAATACATGTTGGTCTAACTGGTGTAATTCTAACAATTGCAGAATCGCCTACCTTAAGAAATTTTGGATTTTCTTCCTCTGTTGCACCGGTTGCAGGATTTATTTTAGATTCAAAGGCAGTTATTGTTGCAGCTACCTGTGCAGTATGACAATGCATAACTGGTGTATATCCAGGAGCAAGTGCTGTTGGATGATGAATTACAATGATTTGTGCTCTAAACTCTGTAGCAACTTTAGGTGGGTTATCAGGATGTCCAAGAACGTCACCTCTTTTAATGTCTTTTTTCTCAATACCTCTTAAGTTAAAACCAATATTGTCACCGGCTGAGGCTGATGGCATTTCTTGGTGATGTGTTTCTATAGATTTCACTTCACCTGTAGATCCAGATGGCATAACAATAATTTTATCATTTGGTTTCATTGTTCCAGTTTCAACACGTCCAACTGGAACGGTACCAACACCAGTAATTGAATAAACATCTTGTATTGGCAAACGTAAAGGCTTACCAGTTGGTTTCTCAGGTACCTTAAAGCCATCAAATGTTTCCAGAAGAGTTTTGCCCTTATACCACGGCATATTTTCAGATTTTTTTACAAGATTTTCTCCTGTCCATCCAGAAACTGGAACGAATGGCACTTCCTCAATCTTATAACCGACTGATTTTACAAGTTGTTCACCTTTTTGCTTTGCTTTATTGAAAGCATCTTCAGAAAATTTACTATCGTCCATCTTGTTAATTGCAACAATTATTTGCTTTACGCCAAGTGTTTTTAATAAAAAGGCATGTTCTCTGGCTTGACCTCCAGGTGCTACTGCAGTATCTGTTTCACCTTCTTTTGCTGACAAAACCAAAACAGCACAGTCTGCCTCAGATGCGCCAGTAATCATGTTTTTTACAAAATCTCTGTGACCAGGTGCATCAATTAATGTGAAGAAAAATTTTGGAGTTTCAAATTTTTGAAAAGCTAAATCGATTGTAATACCTCTTGCTCTTTCATCCTTAATGGTATCCATAACCCAAGCATATTTGAAAGAATCACCCTTACCGGTTTCTTCTGATTCTTTGGCATGAGAGGCTATTGATCTTTCGTCAATTACACCAAGATCCAACAAAAAATGACCCATAGTAGTTGATTTACCATTATCAATATGACCAGTAATTATCATGTTCAAGTGATCTTTCTCTGCCATATCGAACTCAAAGTAAAATGGTCTTTATTACCATTTCGTTTTTTTACAGAGGTTTGCTTGATTTTTTGCTTTTTGTTCTTTGGAGCACTTTATGAAATTTCATATACTATAAATCAAACTTGTAAATAAAAAATTCATGAGAATAACCGTATCAGTGATTAAAGCTGATGTGGGAGGAATAGGTGGTCATACATTACCAAGTGAGCGTCTTCTTAATGCAATAAGGAAAACGGTAAAAGATGCTGGAGAATTGTTAATTGATCATTATATTGGATATTGTGGAGACGATTCTCACATTGTTATGACGCACACTAAAGGAATTGATAATAAAGAAATTCATCAGCTTGCGTGGAATGCTTTTATGGCTGGTACAAAGGTTGCCAAGGAAGAAGGACTCTATGGTGCAGGGCAGGATCTGTTAAAAGATTCTTTTTCAGGTAATATCAAGGGAATGGGACCTGGCGTGGCGGAAATGGAGTTTGATGAAAGACCAAACGAGGTATTCACTGTCTTTGCTGCAGATAAAACTGAACCTGGCGCTTTCAATTATCCGATCTATAAATTGTTTGTTGATGCATTAAGCAATACAGGACTAATAGTAAACAAATCACTTGCTAAAGGTGTTAACATTAACATCATGGATGTTGAGAAGGGTAAAATTGCAAATCTTTCCTTGTGGGAAGACAAACCAGTAATTGAAGCTGCGCTTATGTATCCTGGCCGTTACGTAGTTGATTCAGTTCATACAAAAGACGGTGAACCAATATTAGATGCTTCAACTGACAGACTGCATAATATAGCTGGTGTATATGTTGGTAAGGATGATCCAATATTCATTGTTAGAACACAAAAAAACTTTCCTGCAACTGAAGAAGCTGGAAGTGTATTCAGCAATCCGCATTACGTAGCTGGAAATACGCGGGGTAGTCATAACATGCCTTTAATGCCAGTTAAGATCAATTCAGCTGCAACAATCAACTTTTGTATTCCAATTGTAGAAGCATTGGTTTTCAGCATGCACAATGGTAAGCTAACAGGTCCATTTGATGGCTTTTCAACACCAGATTGGGATTACATACGTGAGATTGCTACAAAGAAAGCGTTAGCAATGAGAAGTCAAGGATTTATCCACCCAGCAACGCTTGTACCATCTGAGTTAGAATATGCAGAAGGATACAACGCTATAATGGATGTTTTACATAGTAAAATGAAACCTATTCAAGATCAACCACAGAAAGATCAGAGAAAAGAATCTTATGAAGATCCGGATTAGATTAATTAAAAAAGGTTAAATGAAATTAAAACATGAAAAATTATGAATATGTCTAAATTTTATAATTGTCAAAAACCATTTGTTATCACATACATTTTAGTAATAGCTTTCTCGAATTTTGTTTTTGTATTATTTAGTCAAACTGTTCGAGATATCATTTGGTCATTTTTCAAAGGCGCAGGCGAAACACTAATCCTTGTGGTGGTATTTTTATTTGCTCTTGCATGGTTGCTTAAAGCAAGACCACGTAAAATTTCAAAAAAATACCAAGTTCTAGTTTTTGATATTTTTGGGAAAGAATCACAAATAGATGGATTAAGAACTGAATTTAAGAATCATGATGTAGCATGGAGTTTCATGAAGTTTTACAAAAAATCATATCCACTTGACAATTTTGCTATGGTAACAGAACAAAGAAATTCACCCAAAAAAATAATTTTCAAATACATCTAGCTCCACCAACATAGTTTTCACTATATGTCAATTACAACATATAATCTTAGCTTCAAATTTATTACTTGAGCATACAAAAAAAACCTGATGGATTTTTCAATTGTTGCTGAAATCTTTGAAAAAATGGAAAACACAACAAAGCGTATCGAACTCACAAATATTTTAGTTGAATTATTAAAAAAAACACCGAAGAAAATAATCCCAAACGCTGTTTATCTTTTACAGGGTATCATCAGACCTAATTTTGAGGGTGTTGAATTAGGAATTGCTGAAAAACTTGCAATTCGTGCTATTTCAAAGTCTTCTGGTTTATCAATTAAAAAAATCGAAGATGATTATAGAAAAGTAGGTGATCTAGGTCTAACTGCATCAAACATATTAAAATTAAAGACTCAAACTACATTCACAGCAGAAAAAATCACTCTAGAAAGAGTTTATGAAACTTTATTCAAGATTGCAAAGTTAGAAGGTAAAGGTTCGCAAGACTTGAAAATGAAACACATTTCAAGCTTGCTAAATGATGCAACGCCATTAGAAGCAAAATTTGTGTTAAAGATTTTGTTAGGTACATTACGTTTAGGAGTAGCAGAAAATACTGTTATGGATGCACTTGCCATTGCTTTCACTGGAAAAAAAGAAAATAAGGAACGAATAGAAAATGCATACAATGTTTCAAGTGATTTAGGTAAAGTATCTCAAATGGTTGCAACGAATGGAATTGATGGGATAAAAAAATTTAAGATTTCATTATTTAGCCCAATAAGACCCATGCTGGCTGACCGAGTTAAAAGTGAGAAAGAAGCGATTAAAAAAATGCCAGAACTTTTTTCTGCAGAATACAAACTAGATGGAGAACGTGTGCAAATCCATAAACAAGCGAATAAGATAATTCTATTTTCACGAAGACTAGAAAATATTACTCAATATTATCCAGATATTGTAGAGAATATTGGAAAATCTCTTAACGTACATGAGGGAGTTTTTGAGGCGGAAATTGTTCCTATTAATGAAAACACCGGAGAATTCTTACCGTTTCAAGAACTAATGCATAGACGAAGAAAATACAAACTTGAGCAAGCTGTTTCACAATATCCAATCACAGTTAATTTTTTTGATGTACTGTATTTTGATAATAAAGATTGTTTAAATTTAGAGTATTCTGAAAGAAGAAAAATTTTAGAAAAACTAGTTAATGAAGATAACTTTTCAAAACTTGTACCCATGCTGTTGGTAAAAAATGAAAATGAGGTTGGGGATTTTCTAGAAAATTCTATTAATGCTGGTTGTGAAGGATTGATGCTAAAAACTCCTAGTGCACCATATCGTGCTGGATCAAGAGGTAGTAATTGGTTAAAGCTAAAACGTGAATATAGAAATGAATTAGGTGACAGTCTTGATTTAATTGTAATAGGTGCATATTTTGGAAGGGGTAGACGAACAGGTCTGTATGGTACGTTGTTATTAGGAACATATAATCCGGAAAAGGATAATTTCCCTAGTATTTGTAAAGTTGGTACAGGTTTTACCGATGAAAGTTTGGATCAGTTATATCAAATTCTCTCCAACAATGTCACTCTCAAAAAAAATTCTAGAATTATAAGTGAAATGGAAGCGGATGTTTGGTTAGAACCTGAATTAGTTTTAGAAATTGTTGCGTCAGAAATAACTTTAAGTCCTATTCATAAAACTGGATTGGATTTAATTAGAAAGAATAGTGGATTTGCCTTAAGATTTCCAAAATTCACAGGAAAAATTAGGTATGAAAAAGCAGTTGAGGATGCTTCTACAGGTGAAGAAGTGTTAGCATTGTATAAGAGACAATCTAAAATCAATCAAGAAATATGAACATTCGCCATGGAAAAGCATGATATAAATTAGAAAGCGATAATTTAGTTAATTATTCATCATGTATAGCGGGGAATTAGAAGTTCAAGCAAAAAGGAAAGCTTTGGCTGTTTTACAAGATGAGATAAACAGAATTCTTAATGCAGGTAGAGTACTTTCAACACTGCCAAAAATGTTGGTAAAAAAAGATAAAACAGGGATAAAAATTGCCCTTGAACAAATTTCAAGTATTGAAGATGAAGTAGAAAATCTTAGACGCAAAATTACAAGAGATGTGGCGGATGTTGGTGGTTTGATTTTAAACAGGGATAATATTCTAAACACTGCTTATACAATGGATGAAATTAGTGGTTATATAACTGGAATTTCCTTCAAACTTTCAAACATCAAAATTTCAACAATGAAAACTTCAAACCTAGATAACGACTTGACTGAACTTATTGAACTTGTGGTTGATGAAATATACAAATTAAATGAAATTATCAGAAGCTTAAACGTTGATTCTGCTAAATCTATTGAACTTGCTCAAGAAACACAAAAAATTGAGCGTGAAATCGACAACAAATACCGTATAATGTCAATTACAGCTCTAAATGAAATTACTGACACTAAAGAATTAATTTTAATGAAAGACGTCATTGAATCAATAGAAGAAATGGCTGATAAATGCCAGGAAGTTTCCGACTCGTTCATTTTATTAGCACTAAGTCTTTGACTTGAAAGGCGAACTCTTAGAAAACAGAATAGTTGTTTGGAATACACAAGAATCTAGGGATTTATTTGCTAATGGTTATTTTGGAAAACCTATAGGGATTCCAAAGCCAAATGTAAATGACATCAACGTTCCACTAATTTTAGATCTTATTGAGGGATGCTACCTTCAAGAAATTTCAAAAATTAAGATCACCAAAAATGGAAAGAAAGTTTCTTTAGACACTCTAATTAAAATTTGCAGAAAGGAATATCATAATTTTGACAAGAAATTTCAAGTGTACAAAGATTTTCGAGAAAAGGGATATGTTATTAATCCTGGAATAAAGTTTGGTTGTGACTTTGCAGTATACCAAAAAGGACCAGGTATTGATCATGCACCATATTTAGTACAGGTTTACAACAAAAATGATGACATTTCTTCTACTGCTGTAGTGTTAGCAGGCAGATTAGCTAGCAGTGTTAAGAAGCAATTCATTCTAGCCATACCACGTGATAAAGATAAAATTGATTATTTAGCACTTGACTGGTGGAGAGCTTAGTGAATCTTCTTTATGTAACCTGCAATCTTGTTGTAAATCTCAAATAATTCCTTTGAAATGCCGAAATCGTAACTGCTTTTCCATTTTCCGTAAATCCGTATACCATTATCTGTAGGATCAACAAAAATTGTTGCGTCATTGATTGATTGCTTTGTGATCATTTCATTTAATGATGAATCAGTGTTTAGATCTTCTGCCAATTTTCCTCCTTCCCATGTTACACCAATTAGTTTTTTTGAACCAAAATGACCTGTAGTTTTCAGTCTGGTTCTTGCGGTAAAATGAATTACTTTCTCACCAGGGTTCTGTTGTACAATAAAGTGTGCTTGAAATCTATCCTGAGCGCCCCATGGAAGTGGATTTGGATCTTGCATTTTATCCCTTCTGTATTATTTGCACTGCATCAATGTTTGTACCAGAAATTTTCAACGAGCCCTTATTGGTAACCATTCTAGTAGTTTGTGAGAAACACCTGCTGTAGTAATCTCCCTTCTCAACTTCCCCTTCACCTATCTCATTAGGTGTCGCACTAACACCAATCTCATTTAAAATATCAGAAAATTTTTCAGGCCAATTTTTTAATACAATAGTTTCAGGTTCAGAATCTTCCATGTCGTATCTGATTTTAGCGCATAATTTAACATTTCTTGTTTCCCTGTATTGAATATTAGCAACAAAATAAATACACGAAGAACTAATTTTTGATCTCATGCTAAAGTTTCAAAATAAAACCGTACTAGTTACCGGAAGTGGTACAGGAATTGGGCAGGCTATTACGAAGAAATTTGTGGAAAATGGTGCAAGTGCCATAATCCTAGGAAGAAGAAAGGAACCACTAGTGGAAACTGCAAAAATGCTAGAAGAAATTATCAAGGAAAAACAAAGTAACGCCACTATCAAAATTTTCGATGGTGTAGACGTCAGTGACGAAAAAGCTATTACCGGGATGTTTGATTCATTAAAAAGTGAAAATGTCAACCTGGATGTTGTCGTAAACAATGCCGGGGTTTCTGGTCCTGTAACATGTTTTACGCATGCGCCGCTGGATGATTTTAGAAGCACAGTAGATATTCATCTGACTGGAACTTTTTGGACTTCAGTTCAGGCACTAAAAGTTATGAAAGAAGGAGCAAAAATTATTACAATTTCAACATTTTTTGCGGAAGAAAGACCGTTGGAACAAAGACCATACAGATTCAGAGGTCCATATACCGCATCTCAGGGAGCAAAAAACAGGCTTGTAGAGGCAATGTCATGGGAGCTTCTAGAAAAGGGAGTTATGTCGATTGGAACTAACCCTGGTCCAGTCCATTCAGACAGAATTTACAAAACAGTTTACCCAAAGGCTGCATCAGAATTTCTACGTGTAAGCGGTTTTGAAGACCTATCACCAAGTGAAGTTGAAGCCGCAAATAATGAGATTGTAGGATTATTAGGAGAAGATGATGAAACCATAAAGGCTGGAATAAAATCAGCTGCAGAAAAGTTAGGCAAGCCGGAAACTACACTTACCAATTTACTAGATAAAGTCAAAAGTATTGCAGAAAAAATTCAAAAGAATACCTCAACAATGATTCCAGATCAGCAATTTTTATCACAAGAACAGGTTGCCACGACAGTTCTAACACTTGCAGATGACGAACAGGCAAAAATTCTCAATGGAAAAATAATTCCTGGTGACAGGGTTTTCTATCCAGTCAAGTCACATATTAGATCATCTGTTCCTAAATCTGAGAAAAATAACTTGGACGGAAAACAATTTGCCTTGTTTTGTCCAACCGAACAAAGAGTAAGCAGTATTACATCAATGATAGAAGAGAAAGGTGGGGAGTTAGTGAAGGATAGGGGTTTTGATTTAGCTTTGCTTAACACTGGTAATCTTCCAGATTTTTCCAAATTAATTGAATTATCCAGAGATGAATGGGATAAACTAGTTGACCAATTCATTAACACGCCTGCCAAATGGACACGGGCTGCGTTGGATGATTTAGTCATTGGTGGTTCTGATGATCCAAGAAAATTCAAAGAGAGTGCTACTACTCCTGGCCATTATGGTTACCAGGGTAGAATAGTGATTATTGGTCCTGACCTTCCTACTGGTAAAAAAATTAGCGGGCATGAAAGGGCAAAGGTTGAAGTTTTCAGAGGTGCGCTTAGACCATTTGTGACTACTGTCAATCAGGAATTGAGTGATGTACTGAAATCAAATATCAGAGTCTTCTTAATTTTGCCTGGAACTGTTGATGGAAAAGAGCCAAACAACGAGAATATCGTGAACACGATTAACTACTTGATGTCAGACGAAGCAGCATCAAGTTCGGAAGTAATTTTCTGTCCAGACGAAACAAGATAATATTAAAAAATACCTGTAGAATCCATAACCAACTTAATTGCCGCTGCGATAAGCACAATGATTACTATAATCTTCAATTTGTTTTCCTTTATCTCAAGTGACAATCTTGCACCTAAAATTCCCCCAGCAAAGGCACCGATCGACAACAATAACGCCTGATAATAGTCAGGATGTCCTAGCATTGAATGCATAATCAATCCAGAAAAAGACGCGAACATCAAGATAAACTGCGAAGTGGGCGCTGCACGCTTCATTGAGATTCCAAGTGCAACTACCATCAACGGTACGAAGATTAGGCCACCACCGATGCCAAATAGGCTTGATATTATTCCCGCAAAGAAACTAGCACCCGCTGAGAAAACAAGCAAAAGACGTGATACGTCTATGGGTTTTTCCTCAATTTTTCTTTTGAGAAATATGTATGACGCTGAAGAAATAAGAATCAGTGCAAACAAAATTTTGAAAATGTCTGGAGATATCTCAGAAGATACGAATGCCCCAAGTATTGTGCCAGGAACAGCCATTAAGCCAAGCTTCCAACTAAGTGAAAGTTCTATCCGTTTTTGTTTAGCATACATGGTTGTTGATGCCACAGAATTACTAAATACAGCAAATAGGCTATTGCTTACTGCCAATGTGGGAGAAAACCCTGCGAATGTCAATACAGGGACAATAATTATCCCGCCACCCAGACCTATTATTGATCCTAATATTCCTGCAATAAACCCAAGCGGAATTAACCAAAGTTCTTCTAGCATGTTATATCGATATTAATTCCAGTTTGGAATTTTCTGTTATGTTAAATTTGTCAACAAAGCCAGCAGTGACTTCTAACACGTATTTAGCATCATCGCCTGAAACGCCGTTTTCTCTGCACGCTACAACTTCAACAGTTGTCTTACACTGAGGAACATCTTTCTCAATTGCAACAACATTCACATTTTCATCAAACCAAATTATATCCAAATTAAATTGCATGCCCATCATCCACATAGCACGTGTTCCAGATCCATCAAAAACAAACAACATCCCCTCATTATACGGAAGTTCATTTTGCCATGATAATCCCCTTACTCTTAATGAATCAGTATCTGCAATTTGTACCTCCAAGATTTTATCATCAAGTTTGATTGTGCCGCGAGGAAATTCAACAGATTCCAGCTTAACATCAGTTGGAATAGTAAGCATTCCAGCTACTCCAATAATAATTGCGGCTATTAAAATTGGAACTAAAACTTGAGTTCTTGTTGGCATAAATTAAGATGAAAATAATACGCTTAAAAACTAAAAGAAATGTCACATCATAGAGTCTTTGAAATCATGAATAGTAGAAAAAGTGTCTTTGGTATGGTTACCAATATCTGATATCTTTGCGCCGTTGTAAACTTTCTCAAGATATCTGCCCGCTAATATCATTGGTCCACCAACAGCACATGTAATACCAGTTGGCTCAGGAATCCACAACATAATGAATCCAATCTTTTGAATTTTTTTACCTGGAGCAGATGCTTTGGTTAAGGCTCTCAAAGAACGCGTCGTGCTTTCATCATTTAATTTTCCAAGATCTGAATATAATTCACTACGCCTCCTAGCTGATTCCTTCATTATTTTCAATTTCTCTATATGCTTTTGTAAATGATCATTCATATTTGATAATAAAATAAAATTAGATAAATAGGGATGTAAAATTCTGTCAATCATTGGTCAAAAACCTCTTACACATATTTACACAAATAGAATTCATTAATTAACGAAAGACATTGAATTATACTAGAATGATTTAGCTATAGGGTTGCAAAAAAATAGTAAAAGATTAGAATCTATCAAGGCTGCACATAGAACTAAAAAAGCGTCAAGTACAGCAACAGAGGAAGATTATCTGGAAGTAATTGCAGAATTAGTGGAATTGAAAGGGTATGCAACCACATTGGATATTTCCAGATTTATGAATGTCAGTCCACCAAGTGTTACCAAGATGCTTCAAAAATTAGATGAAAAAAAATATCTTGAATATGAAAAATATCACGGTATTAATTTAACTAATATGGGCAAACAAGTTGCAGATTCAATTCGTCGGAAACACAGTACATTATTAGAGTTTTTTGAAATCTTGAACATTGATAAAGAAATAGCCAATCAGGATGCGGAAGGATTAGAACACCATTTAAATCCAAAAACGATTAGACAGTTAAGAAAATACATCACATTTTTGAAATCAAATCCAAAAACCATAAAACAGTTTCATGAATTTTAGATGATTAATAGTTTTGAGTTCCATTATACTAAGGATCAATAGTGAATTTTAATTAAACAGAGAAAATAGAGTGATTTATTGACGTTTCTAACCGATCTCGATGATTTGATCAGATATCGCCATGGAGATGTAAAAAAACTAAGAGAGATTAGAGATACAGTTAGACATGATAATTTCATTACTACTGATAACAAAAATTATGTTGAATCATTAATTACTATGTACCTAAAAAACCAGCCATTTGACAAGTCATTATCTAGCCAACGGCCAGTTACCAAAATTAAATTGCAATCAAAGCCTACTACCAGTAGTTCAGATTCAAAAAGTAATGTTGCAGTTAGTTTTTCACCTAATAAAAAATTAGGTGTTCTTGCAGGTGTAGTTGCAGCAATTGCTATAATTGTAATTGTAGGATTTTCAGCAACTAACCAAACTGATATAATAGATTCCACTTTAAGTTCAATATCAGAACCATTATTGGTAAATGTTGATCAAACTACCTACCAAAGAGCTGATATAATTTCTATCTCAGGTAATTCCAAGTCTGCTAGTACTCAATCGGTTGAATTATCAATAGAAAACACTAATGGTGTAAAAATATGGAATGAAAATATCAATCTCAAAAATGATGGTAAATTTTCAACCCTCGTTATAGCTGGTGGTGGTGGATGGGAAAATGACGGTACCTACACGTTAAAAGCAGAGCAGGGTGATTTAGCAAACAAAATTGAGTTTAACTTTTTTTCATAAAAACTAGTTTACAAGATCTTCATCATTCCATTTTAATCTGTACTTTCCAACAGAACGCATGTATTCTAACTTACCACCCTTTTTGAATACTAGTTTATGCTCTGTATGTGAGGTATCACGAATATCCAGTACTACATTATCAACCGTTGTCTCAAAAATGGTTGGGTTATTAGATACCAATTTCCAGGACTCTGGTGAAAAATCTAGATAATAAACTGTATGAACAAGTCCCATAATGTATGAATTAAGTTATTAAGAATATGAACTTACATTACAATTTATGAAAGAAACTTTACTGCTTGAAATAATTCAAGAAAAAGTCAAAACTTGCGAAAAGTGTGATTTGTGCATTACTAGAAAAAATGCTGTTCCTGGAAAAGGAAATCAAAATGCTGATATTGTTTTTATTGGTGAGGCACCTGGAAAAAATGAAGATCTTCGTGGCGAACCCTTTATTGGCACTGCAGGAAAAAGGCTTGACGATGCACTGGAAAATGTTGGGTTAACAAGAAACAGTGTATATATCACAAATATTGTCAAATGCAGACCACCTAAAAACAGAATTCCAAATGATCTTGAAAAAATAATGTGTAGTAATTATCTAGAGGGTGAGCTTGCGATTATTAATCCAAAAATAATTTGCCTGCTGGGAAGTACAGCATTTTACTCAATTTTAGGTGGTAAGGAAATTTCAAAGCATCATGGAAAATTTGTTTCCAAAGATAATCGCATGTATTTTGTAACCTTTCATCCTGCAGCTGCAATTTATAATCAAAAACTTGGAAAAGTTTTCAAAAACGATATTAAAAAACTAATGAAAGAGTTACAAAAACTAAAGACCAAATCTACAGATTGAAATGAAGGTCCTACCAAGAAAGTTTTACGTGAACGATACTAAACAGGTTGCAAAAGATCTTTTAGGAAAAACATTGGTGAGAAAAATTGGAAATCAAGTACTATCTGGAGTCATAATAGAAACTGAAGCATATAAGGGAAAAAATGACTCGGCCAGTCATACATCTAGAAAAAAAACTGAACGAAATAAGGTCATGTTTGGTGAAGTTGGACGTGCGTATGTTTATTTCACGTATGGTATGCATTATTGTTTTAATGTGGTTGCAAAAAAAGAAGAAGATAAGTCTGGGGCTGTTCTAATACGAGCAATTCTACCACAACATGGAATTAAACATATGATAAAAAATAGAAAAACTAATGTTGTTTCTAATTTAGCAAATGGACCTGGAAAACTAACGCAAGCAATGCAAATTACTTTAAAACAATATAACCTAGACCTAACAAAAAATTCATCTCTGTTTATTATTGATGGTAAAAAGCCAGCAAAAATTATAGCAAAACCTAGAGTAGGAATAAAGACAGGTATTAGCAAACTATGGAATTTCAGTTTTAAGATCTAGTTTTGATTATTGTCATCATTATCATCTAGTGTCCATGGAGCAATACTACCAAGTATTCTTTCCCAGTTTAATCGTAGGAGAAGAACTACGATGATTGTCATTGCTGCACCCAGTATGATAATACCAATATAAACAGGCAATGGATCTTCAATATCCTGAAGTATTGGTTCTAAAAGTGACAAACCTGTGTAATGTGAAATTAATACAATAACGTAATACAAAACAATTTTTCCAAGTAATGTAGCAACGAAGAACCTTTTTGGATTGTATTTTGCTAATCCTAATGGAATGTAAACTAAATCGTCAGGAATGGGAGTTGCTGCGGCAACAAAAGCCGCTGAACCACCGTATCGCTTGACTAATTTTTGAAATGGTTTCATTCGTTTTTTGGTTTTTTCAGAAATGATTTTGCTACCGCCATAGCTTGCATAAAATATTATCTGCTTAGCTCCAGTGGCCGTCAAAGCGGCAATTAGAACCAAAGCATGGATATCAAATTGTTCTCCTGCTGCCATTGTAGCCACCAAAACAAATGAAGGGACTGGAACAAACGGTATTAGTGAACCAAAAAAACTAACAATAGTTAAACCGAGATAACCTACTTCGGGAGTAAAAGGAAACAATTCCCAAAGATCCACACGTCGATCACCATTCCGCTTTATTTAACTCTAAAAAAAATAATTACTAGTCGTCAACTGCGATCAAAATATGTTTTTTTATGATCGGTTAGTATAGTAATTGTGTATTCTACATGCTCACAGTGTGGTAGACTACTAACAAGACTAGAAGCAAAATATTGTTCTGATGAATGTGAGGAAAAATCAAAGTAATGAAAGCTTACAATTGTAAAGCCCTACTCATAAAGCCAACATAAAACATAACCAGAATCTGTCTTTATTTTTGGTGGATCAGTTTTACATTTATCCATTGCCTCAGGACATCTATCAAAAAATCTACATCCTGGCTTCGTATCGGATAAATCAGGTGGGCTACCGGTAATGAATTTCAGTTTTTTTTCTTTGCGTAAGGTTGGAATTGAATTTAATAATCCTTGCGTGTATGGATGTTTAGGGTTACGATATATTTCTGAAGATGTACCAAACTCAACCATTTTTCCGCCATAGATTATGCCAATTTTTTCAGCTACCTCAGATAATATTGCAAGATCATGTGAAATTAACATGAGAGACATGCCCTTCTTTTTTAGGTTCTTTAGTAAATTGATGATTTTTGCTTGGACTAGTACATCGACTGCAGTTGTGGGCTCATCAGCTATAACAAATTTTGGTTTTAACAACAACGCCATTGCAATGACAATTCTTTGTTTCATTCCACCACTAAGTTCATGTGGATATTTTTCCAAAATAGAATAATCCAAATTCACAGAATTAATAGCATCTCGTATAATTTTATCCGCGTTACTATCAAAACCATGTTGTTTTAACACCTCATCAAATTGTTGCTGTATTGTAAAAACTGGATCCAGTGAATTCATAGCACCCTGAAAGATCATTGAAATCTGTTTCCAACGTATGCTTTCATCAAATTTGGATTCAGGCATATCAAGTATTGATTCATCCATAAATGTGATTTTTCCTGAAACTATGTTTCCTCCCTGGATCATTCTGATGATCGATAGACCTAAAGTACTCTTTCCACATGCACTCTCACCTGCAATTCCAATTGACTCGCCGTCTTCCAATTGAAATTCAATATTTTCTAATGCATGAATGTTGCCATGTGAGGTTTTGTAATCAACAGACAGATCAGATATTTCTATTTTTGGCATAATGTTAACACTACATACTACATTTTATTTTTTCAAGAAAGGATATATTAAATGGATCATCATTTAAGATGATTTCAGTGAAGCTTAATCGAACTCACTATATTGAAGATGTTAATGCGGATATGAAAGGTCAGGAAGTGATTCTCGGGGGTTGGATAGAAGATTTAAGAAAAATGGGTAAAATGACATTTCTTACTTTGCGCGATGTGACTGGTATTACTCAAATCATACTTACGGATGATGTAGCAAAATCAATTGACGGTATTACCAGACAAAGTGTTGTTAGAGTTACTGGTAAAATTCAGGATACAAAGGCTAGAGATTTTGCGTGTGAAATTAAGGCTGATGAAATTAACGTGCTATCAAAAGCTGTTCATCCCCTACCTATTGATCCTCTTGGTAGGCTGGAAAGCCATATTGACAATAGGCTAAATTCTAGGGCATTAGATATGCGTAACCAAAAAACAGCATCAATCTTTAAAATTAGACATCATGTTTTAGCATCATTAAGAAAAATATTCTTAGAAAAAAAATTTACCGAAATTACTACGCCTAAAATTATTGGTAGTGCAAGTGAGGGAGGCGCAAATTTATTCTCATTGGATTATTTTGGAAAACAAGCATACCTGGCACAAAGCCCACAGCTCTATAAGGAACAGATGACAATTGGTCTAGAAAGAGTGTTTGAAATTGCATCATTTTATCGAGCGGAAAAATCACATACAGGCAGACACTTAAGCGAATTTACTAGCGTTGATATCGAAGCAGCGTTTATGGATTACACTGATGTGATGAATATTTTAGAAGATCTTGTTCTTAATACTTTCAAGTATGTTTCCGAAAACTGTAAAGAGGAACAAGAAATTATAGGAAACAAAATTACGATACCAAATGGCCCGTTCAAGAAAATTACATACTCACAAGTTTTAGAAGAACTAAATAGAAAAGATGCTAAACTAGAATTTGGGGACGATCTTTTAGATTCTCACTTGAGAATATTAGAAGAAAATCATCCAGGGTTTTATTTTATAACAGACTGGCCAATCAAGCTTAAACCGTTTTACATTATGGAAAAGGAGGACAATCCTGAACTTTCCGAGTCATTTGATTTGCAATATGGTTATCTTGAATTATCATCTGGTGGTAGTAGACTGCATAACCCAGAGAAGATCAAAATAAGATTAAGCGAACAAAATCTCGACCCTGCAAAATTTTCGGAACACCTACAGGCGTTTGATTGGGGTATGCCACCACATGCAGGTTGGGGATTAGGATTAGAAAGGCTACTGACGGTAATTCTAGGAATTGACAATGTAAGAGAAGTTATTTTGTATCCAAGAGACCCAGAAAGATTAAAGCCTTGAGATAATTTCTTTAGTAAATTCCATGGTGGTTTTATCTCCGCCTGTATCTTTTGTTTTAATGTTATTTTTTACCACATCGTACACTGCACCCTCTAATTTTTGCCCAACTTCAATGCATTTCTGGTCATTGTGTTTATTCCCAAGCCAGTCTAACATCATTTTGATTGAAAGGATGAATGATGTAGGATTTGCAATCTGTTTTCCTGCAATATCAAAGGCTGCCCCATGTACTGGTTCAAACAAACCAAAATTATCGCCAATATTTGCCGCAGGCGCCATACCTAAACCGCCTACCACTTGAGCTGATTCATCAGAAAGTATATCACCAAACAAATTGGTTGTTACAATCACATCAAATAACTGAGGTTGACGAATTAGATTCATCGAACATGCATCAACATACATCTCTTCAAATTTAACGTCCGGAAAATCATTGGCAACTTTTGAGCATGTACGAACGAATAGTCCATCAGTTTTTTTCATTACATTCGATTTATGAACACATGTAACTTTCTTCATTTTCCTTTTACTTGCAATTGTAAGAGCATAATTTGCAATTCTTTTTGATGCCTTTTCAGAGATGATTCTCAATGCTACAGCTGCATCACCAATATCAAATTCTTCTCCAGTATACAAATCCTCTGTATTTTCTCTAACAATTACTAAATCCACATCGTCACGTAAAGATGGCATGTTTGGATATGACTTTGCAGGTCTTATGTTTGCATAAAGATCTAACACACGTCTCAAGTATACAATTACATCTTTTGCGCTTTCACCTACTGGTGCTTTCAAGCATGCATCAGAATTTTTTATTATTTCAAAAGTTTCAGTGGGTAATGCTTCACCAGTATTTTTTAAAACAGTATCACCTGCTTCAAGTTTTTTTATTTCAAATTTAATGTTCATATTATCATTTATTGTTTGTAAAATGCTAAAGGCGGATTCAGATATTTCTGGACCTATTCCATCACCTGTAACTAATGAAATATCATACTTACGGCTCATTTTTCTATACCAACAATTATGCCTTTTTTTGCTTAAGTAATTTTTTTAGCAAAAGTCTGTTCATTCCATCAATAACAGCCTGTACGCTTGTTATAACAATGTCTTCGCCGATAGATTTTGAAGAAACATTATTTCCCATAGCATCTTCCACTTTAACAGTTACTTCACATAAAGCACTAGAACCACCAGATATAGACGCTAAATTATAATCCTTAATTCTTATCTCCGAGATTTTATCCGTAATTTTTTGAATTGCGTTAAGGGATGCGTCAACTGGTCCAACACCATAATCTGTTGCTGTATGCTCATTGCCATCAATGTTTAATTTTATAAATGCATATGGCATATTTCCAATTCCGGTAGAAACTGAAAAACCAGTTAACTGTACTATGCGTTTTAGTTTAGAGTCACCCATCACTTCGTTAGCAATTGATAACAATTCAACATCAGTAACACGTTTTCCTTGATCCCCAATTGCTTTTACCTTCTCAAGAATTTTTTTTAACTGATTCTTATCAGGTTGTACTCCATACTCATTAAGCATAGCATCAACTCCATGAGCACCCGCGTGCTTGCCTACTCGTAACCATCTATTACGACCAACAATTTCAGGGCTAATTGGTTCGTAGGTAAGTGGGTTACTTAAAACTCCATGAGTGTGTATACCTGATTCATGGCCAAATGCATTCTCGCCTATGATTGCCTTGTTAGGTTGAACTGGCATTCCAGCTAACTTTGAAACATATTTTGATGTCTCATAAAGAAGTTTAGTCTTGATGTTAGTCTCCCAAGATTGATCAAATTTCAAACATTGTAATGCCATCACAAGTTCTTCAAGAGATGCATTACCTGCACGTTCACCAATACCATTTATTGTTACATGTGCACATTGTGCACCTGCCTGTATTCCAGATATAGCATTAGCAACAGCAAGTCCAAAATCATTATGGCAGTGTACACTAATTGGCAATTTTGTTGCTTCAATCGCATCCTTTGTAATTTCAGCAATGTACTGTGGTGTAGAATATCCAACAGTATCGGGTATATCTATTCTATCAGCACCAGCTTTTGTAACCGCAGTAAATATTTTTTTTAAGAAATCACGATCTGTGCGCGTTGCATCTTCAGCTGAGAATTCTACCTGCAAGCCTCGTGATTTTGCATATTCGACTGACTCGATTGCTTTTTCAAGTGCTTGATCTTGTGAAAGATGTAATTTATACTGAAGATGAATATCTGAGGTTGCGATAAATGTATGAACGTACTTTAAACCACAGTCAACCACTGCGTCAATATCCTGTTGATTTGTTCTAGCAAGACCACATAATTCAGTAGATAGATTTGCCTGCGTGATCATTTTAATAGCTTTTTGTTCGCCTTCTGAGATAACAGGAAATCCTGTCTCTATAGCATCAACACCTAATTCGTCTAATTTTTTTGCAATGTTTAACTTATTTTCAGGTGATAAAGCAACACCAGGCGATTGTTCCCCATCCCTTAATGTAGTATCAAAAATTCTAACTTTCATTTTACTTCATCTATAAAGCAGTTACCCCAGTTCTGGCAGAATCTAAAATACCAAATGGTCTTATCGATTCTTCAAATGCTTTTATTTCATCAGGTGTAGCTGTTAACTCAACTATCATCGAATCTTTCTGTACATTATGAATTTTTGCACCACATGTATTTGCCAACTTATTAATCTCTGTACTGTCTGATGAGCCACTTAATTTAATTTTAAACAACACCAATTCTTTATACACGGTCTTTTTCTCATCCAATCTTTTGACTTCTATTGTATCAATCATTTTATCAAGTTGTTTAACAATCTGAACAATTTGTTTTTCATCACCGACAGTTGTTATTATCATCTTTGAAAATTCAGGATTTTCCATTACACCTACAGTTAAGCTTTCAATGTTGAAATTTCTAGATCTAAACAAGTGAGTAACCTTGAACAAGATTCCTGGTTTGTTTTCAACTCTGATTGATATTATTGCCCACATAACGTTCACTATGATGGTAAGATCATTTCCTTTAATGAAGTCCCAGGAGCAACAAATGGTAGGACATCCTCCTCTGGATCTATCGGTATGTCAATCACAGTTGTTACGTCACTGCTAAGGCCAGTCTTGATAGCTTTTTCTAACTCATCTAGTGACTGTGCTCTTATACCCTGTGCGCCGTATGATTCTGCTAATTTAACGTAATCTGGACAATTTTTTAGATCAATCCCAATCATGCGCCTTTCGTAGAATGTTCGCTGCCATTGCGCAACCATACCTAACGAAAAGTTGTTTAGAAGGAAAACAATTACTGGAATATTATCCAATACTGATGTCGCAAGTGAGTTTTCCGTCATGTTAAAACTGCCTTCGCCAGCTATGTCCAAAACTGGTACATCAGGACGTGCTACCTTAGCACCAATCGATGCTGGGAAACCCCATCCCATTGTTCCAAGGCCGGTAGAGCTAAAGAATGTGCCAGGATGTATTACATCAAAGAATAGAGACGCCCACATTTGATGCTGACCAACTTCAGTGGTAACAATTGATTCTTTAGGAAGTACTTCTCTTAATTTTCTTAAAATTCTAGCTGCTGACATTTCGCCAGGATGTATTTTTAGATTTGCGCGCCAATAGTCCTTTACTTCGTTAACATGTTTTAGCCATTTGTTATCTTCAGATTTTTTAAATGCTTTTTTGACAAGTAGTTTGAGCATTATTCGTAATGAAGCTTTAACATCACCTACAACGGCAACTTGTGCTGTCTGATTCTTTCCAATCTCCGCAGGATCCACATCCATATGAATAATTTTCAGATTCCTTTCAAACTCTTCAAATGTTCCAACAGAACGATCTGAAAATCTTGTTCCAATTGCTAAAACACAGTCTACTTCGGTCATAATCTTATTAGCTTCAGCGTGGCCATGCATTCCAATTGGACCAAGTGAAAGTGGATGGTTCTCTGGAAAAGATCCTTTACCCTTGAATGTTGTAACAACTGGAATCATTAGCATTTCAGCAATAGATTGTAGTTCTGCAAATGCAGAAGAAATTATTGTTCCACCACCAGCTAAAATTATTGGTTTCTCTGAAGAAAGAAGCAAGTCTACAGCTCTTTCAACATCGGTGATATCTATACTAGACCATGGATGATAACCAGGTATTCTTACTTCCTCAGGAAAAGTAATTTCTGATTCATTTTGTTGAACATCTTTTGGAATATCAAGTAATACAGGACCTGGCCTACCAGTTTCTGCAATGTAAAATCCTTTTTTTACCATTTCGGGAATTTCTTCAGGTGTTCTTGGTTGAAATGCATATTTTACACATGGGTTTGACATTCCGATTATATCACTTTCTTGAAACGCATCACGTCCAATCATTTTTACTGGAACTTGACCAGTAACAGCAATCATTGGAGCAGAATCTGCCTGCGCTGTTGCAATTCCAGTTAACAGGTTTGTTGATCCTGGTCCCGATGTTGCAAAACAAACACCGGGTTTTCTACTAACTCTGCCGAAACCATCAGCCATATGAGCGGCAGATTGTTCATGCCTGACTAGTATATGACGTATATTACTTTTGTAAAGCTCGTCATACATTGGAAGGTTTGCACCTCCCGGTAAGCCAAAGACTTGTTTAACGCCTTCCTTTTCCAACGCTTTCATAAGCGCTTTCCCGCCATTCATAATTTCCATTTTATCACCATTGTCTACACCATAATTTTAATCGTTTTAAAAATCGGCTGTAGATTTACAGCTTCAGATCCACTAGCAATAGGATACTTACAATGCCAGTTTTACTGATTTTATTCATACAGCAAAATATGCAACTATTGTTGAATTAATTAATGTTTCTGGAATTCATATTCGAGAATGTTTTTTTTTGAATTTCTATTAACACTTAAACTGATCAAATGAAAAGAAAAAGTAATTTTGTCAGATAAAGAAGAAATTTTTAAAGTAATTCAAACTTTTTTTGAGACGGGCAGAACAAAGAATTTCTCGGTGTTAAGAAATATTCAGCTTGATTCACCAGAATTTTCCAGTTTTAGTGATGTTCCGCCATATAGTTTGAAGAGTTATTCTGATTCAATTGTTCTTGAGGAATTAAAATTTGCAAGTATTTCGGATTATGATTATGAAATGAAAAATGTTAAAATCGGTATTTTTGGAAGTACGGGTGTTGTCACGTTTGTATTAAACCAAAAAGGCATGCTAGTAGACAATAAAGCTTTCACTGGTCAGCATATTACAATTAACGGTAGGGCAACATTTGTTGTAATTAAGGAAGGTACTTGGAAAATTATTCATTACCATCTTGATAAAATTCCTGGATAATTTTTTTTGTATTATTTTTGTGTTTTAGGTGATTTTGGTTTCGGTTGGCAAAACTTTTTGTATAATTCATAGGCTTCGTCAACATTTACATTCCCATGTATAATAGCACGAACTGCACGGATCATAGGTACAGGATTTTCAGATTGCCAAATATTTCGTCCCATATCAACTCCTACAGCACCTCCTTTAATTGAATTGTATGCTAATTCAAGCGCATCACGCTCTGCTATTTTTTTGCCACCAGCTACAATAATTGGTACGGGACAAGATTCTATCACTTTGTCAAAATTTTCACAATAGTATGTCTTGACAATATGTGCACCTTGCTCAGCTGCAATTCTGCATGCTAGTGATAGATAACGCGCATCCTTTTGTCCAATTTCTTTTCCCACAGCTGTAACAGCAAGAACCGGAATACCATACTCCTCTGCTTCACTAACTAATCTACCAAGGTTAACGATTGTTTGTTGTTCATACTTTGAGCCGACAAAAATTGACATAGCTAAGGCAGAGGCATTAAGCCGAATGGCATCTTTAATGCTCACAGTGATTTGCTCGTTTGATAAATCTTCGCCAATAATACTAGAACCGCCAGATACTCTTAAGACAATTGGTACAGAAGATTTTGGATCGATAGATGTTCGTTGTACTCCTCTTGTAAGCATTATCGAATCACAGTACTTGAGTAATGGTGCAGTTGTTTTTCTAGGAACCTCTAATTTTTCAGTAGGACCTAAAAAATATCCATGATCAACAGCGAGCATTAATGCACGATTATCATTTGATTTAATGATATGAGATATTCTATTTTGTAATCCCCAATCCATTTTACTTCGATTTGACAAGAAACAATTAGCCTTTCTTAAGCCTTTCTCAATTATTTATGATTATTTTCATAGCATTATCGCCTGTTTTAGCATGTACAAAGGCCTGCTGGCAGTCTTCCAAATTATATTTATGCGTAATTAGCTGTGACACGTTAATTTGTTTATTTGATATTTTCTTAAGCGCCTCTTTAGTATCAAAGTCAGATGCTGCGTAAGAATTAACAATTGTAATACCTTTAGAGTATATTTCACTCATGTCAAGGTAAACACTTGCACCCTTGCTTGGTACACCAAACATAACAATGGTACCACCCTTTCTGACAAAATTAATAGCATCTTTAAATGCATTCAGACTACCAGTAGACACTATAACAATATCAACACCTTGATTTGCAGTTTTAGATTTGATTTGTTCTAAAGCGTTAGGATTATCAGAATGAATTGTTATCGTTTCAAATTTTTTTGCAAAATCTAATCGGAAATCATTCAAATCTAAGCAAAATATTTTCCCAAAACCATATAATTTTGCAAGCAACACATGCATTATTCCAGTAGGACCAACGCCAAGGATGGCAACGCTATCATTCTTTTGACGTGTAAATTTGTTCCAAGCTCTAATACAACATGCAAGCGGTTCAATCATTGCAGCTTCCTCAAAGGACATGTTATCGGGAATCTTTAACACGCCCCCTTGCTTAACATTCCATTCTGGGACTACATATTCATCTGCAAGTCCACAGGGTTCAAGATTTGATTCATAATACCTTTTACACATTGTTTCATTACCATGGCTGCATTCATGACAATCATCTGAATAACATGCAACATGGTGATGAGTGAATACACGATCACCAACACTAAAATTAGAAATTTTTGAACCAACTTGCGTTATTATACCTGCTGGTTCATGTCCAAGTCTCATAGATGGCTGTCCATATTTTCCAAATACTTTTTCCACATCAGAACCACAAATTCCACAAGCACGCATTTTAACAAGTATGTCACATGGACCTACAGGTGGTTTTTCTATATTTTTAATTTCTATATTGGAATTACTTTTTACTATTGCTGCATTCATAGACATCTTCCACCAATAATTCTATGTAAAGTATAGCATTTAGATACTTGTAAAATCTGTCCAGTTAGATTCAAAAGATAGAGATGTTTTTCATAAATATGGCAGAACCTTCATTCTATCCTTATGGATTAGGAATTGCTGCAGTTATTGCATTAATTATTATTACTCAATTTCTTCGCAAAAAGAGAAAATCTGGATCTAATTAACAATGCTTGATACAAATTCAGAATCATTTGGCATGGTGTTACTAATCGCATGTATGATTGGTGCAGTGGCATCTATTGTAGGTGTAAGAATATACATACTTTTCAAGAAAAACTGAAATCCTGATTAACAAAATCCGCAAACAACTTTAAGGAATTACAAATTAATCAAAATATAGAAAATGGTAGGAATTGGCACATTTATCATGCTTGGAATCGTTATTGGTTCAATTTCTGTTTCAATGTATTTATTTTTGGATAATCAATTTGTTGATATATTTGAAGAGTCAGGCGGCTCGATAACAGTAGGTAATGTTGAATTTTATGTAAATCATATTGGAAATTATGAAATCTTAGAAAAAACTAAGGGATATACTGAGATAGAAAAAACACAAGTAGTAAAAGGCTTAGCTACAAGCGAAATAGCAGAAGGAGTGTATTTTCAAATTCAAATTACCGCTCATAATATTGGTACTGAAACTGTAAGGTTTACTGGTGGACAGTTTCACCTATATGATATTGATAAAACAAAATATGATGCAGTGTTTATTGGATATGCTGACTCAGGTGGAATAGAAGAATTATCAGTGGTAGATCTTTTACCAAACGGCTCTGTTACTGTCACAACACAATTTGATATTCCATATGATGATGAAATGAGATATACTGTTGGAATTATCCCAGACAGATTTGGTCTTCAGGATTCTCAAGAAAGAGGTTTTGTTTGCATGAAAAACTGTTAATGAAAATCACCTGTTTATGACATTACAAGTCAGAAAGCAAACTAATGATAAAAGATTCATATTCATAATCTGAAAATGTGGTTAATTCTATTTTATTTTTAGCCGTAGCCATTTTAAATGACTCTAAATGGTAACATCCATTTTTTCCATCAGATTTGTTAAAATAATATCCAGGACATGAACAAAAATCCAAATCTGGATCTAACCAATATTCTTTTTCCGTTCCCACAACTGTCCAAATTTTTCTATTACTTGGTTCAAAAAGATGCAGTTTGATACGTTTTTCAGATAAAATCGAATTTATCTTTTCAGATTGTAAATTCACAAGAATTTAATTAAATTGGATAATTATATTTTTAATGGTTCAAACTAAAATTATTCCCGGATATCCTGCACTAGTGATTGATGGAACTAAAAAAAGTTTAGTTATTACAGATTTGCATTTAGGTTTTGAAAGTAATCTATCGTTAAACAACGTATTCTTAGGAAAAAACAAAACTGTGATTGAAATTACTAAGGAAATTGAAAAGATAATAAAGAAAACCAAACCTGATTCGTTAATTCTACTCGGTGATGTAAAATCTGGAATCAAATCAATAACAAAAACAGAATGGGAAACTGTACCAATTTTTTTTGAAAGGCTCAATAAATTAATTGATATAATTCTGGTTCCAGGAAATCATGATGCAAATATAGAAAAACTGATTCCAAATGGAATAACACTTGCTAGTTCAAAGGGAATTATTATTGATGATATTCTTTTAACTCATGGACATACAATGCCATCAGAAAATTTTTCGCAAGTAAATACAATTGTAATGGGTCATGTTCACCCTGTTTTTTTCCAGGAAGATTCACTCATTAATGGTGAACGGGTATGGGTATCAATTAAGTGTAAAAAGCAGAAAATATTTTCCTCGAAGTCGGGTGAATTAGAAATAATAATTTTGCCATCATTTAATAAATATTTTTATACAACTCAAAAAAAATTCTATAAAAAATCAATTGCGCCTATATTGGAAAAAATGGATGTATTACAAGCCAAAATTGTAACGCTTGATGGTACAATAATAGGCAATGAATCATTACTATCAGCTGTAATCTAATTAACGTCCTTGTATGATCCTAATGGTTCTTTTGATGTTTCGTTTTTTTGTAACCACTCTAGTGTTTTAACAAATGATTCTGCTAATTCGATAGTTGAAAGAACCGGAATGCCTAATTCTAATGACTTTCTTCGTATTTGATATTCATCATAAAGCATTCCAACATATTTTTCCAGAGTTGATGTGTTTGGAATATTTATAATAAAATCAATTTTTTTCCCATAAAGCAAATCAGCAATGTTTGGTTTTCTTTCTGGCTCACTAATTTTATGGACAACTTTAACATCTCCTAGTTTTTTCTCAAAAAATTCTGCGGTAGTCTCAGTTGCAAAAATTTTGAAACCCAAATTTTTTAAAAGTGCAGATGTCTGCAATAATTTTTCTCGATTTTCAGTACCACCAATTGTAACAAGTGCTGAACCAGTTTTTGGAAGGTTATAACCAACGGATGTCAATCCCTTTGATAATGCATCATAAAAGCTATTTCCAAAACACGCTGCCTCACCTGTTGACTGCATTTCAACACCTAATACAATATCTGCGCCTTCAAGCTGCATGAAAGAAAATTGTGGAACTTTTATGCCGTACAACCCAGTATTCAACCACATATCTTGAGGTATGTTTGGAATATCTTTTCCTAATATTCCCTTCGCAGCCAAGCCAATCATATTTAATTTAATAAACTTGGAAACAAATGGCATAGAACGAGACGCACGAACATTTAACTCTATGACATATGCTTGCTCGTTTTTTACTAAAAATTGTAAATTAAATGGTCCTTTAATGTTGAATTCTTTAGCAATTTTATTTGTAGAATCAGTAATGTTCTCAATAATCTTATTGCTTAATCTCCAAGGTGGTATACACATCATTGCATCACCGGAATGAACACCTGCACTGTCTATGTGTTCAACTAGTGCGCCAATTGCTACGTTTTTTCCATCACAAATTCCATCTACGTCAACTTCTAATGCGTCAAGCATAAACTTTGTAATTACAACTGGATGATCGGGTGATACTATTGTTGCTTCATCAACAAATTTTTTAAGTCCAGTCTGTGACCAAACTACCTTCATGGCTGCGCCGCTGAGCACATATGATGGCCTTACCAATACAGGATAACCAACCTCCAGTGCAAAGTTTTTAGCATCAGTAATGCTGGTGAATGTTTGCCAAGATGGCTGCCTTATATGAAGTCTATCCATAACCTGGCTAAACTTTGAACGGTTTTCAGCCCTATCCACATCCTCAGCCTTTGTTCCAATAAGGGTAATTCCACTATCAGCTAACTTTGGTGTGAGATTGTTTGCCGTTTGACCACCAACAGATGTCACAATACCATTGGGTTTTTCAAATTCGGATATATCTAAAATTCTTTCAAGTGTAAGTTCTTCAAAATAAAGTCGATTACATATATCATAATCGGTTGATACAGTTTCAGGATTACAATTTACTACAATAACATTTTTTTGGCCACCATCCTGAAGACCCCAAACCATATTCACAGTTCCCCAGTCAAATTCTACACTGCTTCCAATTCGGTAAGGACCCGCACCAAGAACTATAATTCCGCTATCTGCACTTGCAATAGAAATATCATTATCTGTTCCACCATAAGTAAGATAGAGATAGTTAGTTTCAGCTGGCCATTCTGCTGCAAGTGTATCAATTTGCTTAACTACTGGTATAATACCAAGATCTTTTCTAATTTTTCTTACTTCTAGTTCCTCTTTATTAACAGCCTGACCAATCTGCCTATCAGAGAATCCAAATTTTTTTGCAGTCGATAGAAGTTTTTGATTTAGTGGTGATGATTTTAATCTCCTTTCTACTTCAACAATATTATTAATTTTCTTTAAGAACCATGGATCAATGGCTGATAACTGATAAATTTTTTCAATTGATATGCCTTTATGAAGTGCGGCTACAACATGATATAATATATTATCATCAGGTGTTTGGAGGTGCTCCTCAATTTGTTCATCATCAAGCGATTCACCATTTTGCCGGCTTAAGACAAGCCCATCCTTTCCGATATCAAGCATCCTAATTGATTTTTGCAGTACTTCTTCGAAGTTTCTCCCAATCGCCATTACTTCGCCAACAGATTTCATCGTAGGACCTAGACTCCTATTAGCAAGTTCAAATTTTGTAAAATCCCATCTTGGATGTTTGCATACTATATAGTCCAACGCTGGTTCAAAACAGGCAGTAGTTTTTTTCGTAATAGTATTAACTAATTCTGGTAATGAATAGCCAAGTCCTATCTTTGCAGACATGTATGCTAATGGATATCCAGTAGCCTTACTTGCTAGGGCAGAAGAACGTGAGAGTCTAGGATTAATCTCAATAGCCGCATATTCATCAGAAGATTGATCCAATGCAAACTGAATGTTGCATTCTCCTACAATTCCGACTTGTTTTGTTGCTTGTAGTGCTGCAGATCTTAACATATGATATTCATGGTTATCTAATGTTTGAGATGGTGCAACAACTATGTTATCGCCAGTATGAACCCTCATTGAAAGTACATTTTCCATATTACACACTATTACGTTATTTTTTGAATAGTCTTGCATAACTTCATACTCGATTTGCTTCCAATCACCAACATATTCTTCAATTAGTATTTGCCCAACAAGACTTGCTGCGAGACCACGACCAGCAATTTCATGTAATTCTATCTCATTAAATGCGACACCACCACCCTTACCACCAAGTGTGTATGCTACTCTTACGATTACAGGATATCCCAAATCTTTTGCAACTTTTTTTGCTTCATCAAATGTATGAACTGTTTTACTTTTTAAAATTGGTACATTACATTTAATCATCGAGTCCTTGAACTTCTGTCTGTCTTCTGCTGCCATAATTCCTGGGATTTGAGTGCCCAAAACTGAAACGCCGTATTTTTTTAGTATTCCAGATTCATCGATTTTTACACCACAGTTTAGCGCAGTCTGACCACCATAGCTTAACATAATACCATCAGGTCTTTCTTTTTCAATAATTGACTCTACATACTGTGGAGTGATTGGCAAAAGATAGACCTGATCAGCAAACCTAGTGTCAGTTTGAATCGTCGCAATATTTGGATTAATTAGAATACTCTTGAGTCCATCTTCATGAATTGCTTTGAGGCACTGGCTACCGGAGTAGTCGAATTGACGGTCGTTTTATCGACTTTCGCCCGCTTCTCCGATTTTAATAGCCCCACTACCAAGAACAAGAATTTTTTCTAACGTCTCATGTTTTCCCAGTTTTTCCCTCCTCCATGATATTTTTCAGCTCATCAAAAATGAATTTACAATCGTAAGGTCCTGGTGATGCTTCCGGATGAAATTGAACCGCAATGCATTTTTTATTTTTATGCTTAACACCTTCTACAGTTTTATCATCAACATTTGAAAACCATAAATCAAATTTAGAGTTGTTTAATGAATCCGGATTTATACAATAACCGTGGTTTTGACTAGTGACATAAACTTGATTATTATCTAGATTTACACAGGGTTTGTTTTGTCCTCTATGCCCATACTTTAGTTTGTATGTTTGAGCACCACCTGCAATTGCCAAAATTTGTGCACCAAGACAAATTCCTAATGTAGGAATATTTTTTTCAATCAATGATTTAGCGGTAGAAATAGTCTCTGGACAATTCTGTGGGTCACCCGGACCATTACTTATTACAACACCCTTTGGTTTATGTTTTAGAATTTCTTCGATACTAGTATTCCACGGAACTTTCACAATCTTATATCCTATTTCATGAATATTTCGTATTATGGCATTCTTTGTACCAGTATCAATTAGAACAACATTTTCTGATTCATTTCCAAATTTCTCCACTTGTTTAGTTGAGACTGAATTCATGAATTTTTCATTATTGTAATTGGGTGCAGATTTTAACTTGTTTTTAACATCATTCTCGTCTATTTCATTCTCAGAAACAGCTAGAGCACTCATCATAACTCCTGATTCTCTTAGTTTTTTCGTTAATTCTCGTGTATCAATACCAGAAATTCCTTGAATTTCTTCGTTATACAACCACTCATCAAGGGTCATCGTAAGATTCCAATGGCTTGCGATTAGGGATAGTTCATGAACAACTAAACCACGAACCTGAATTTTATCTGATTCAAAAAACCTAGACAATCCATCCACATTGAGTGTAGGATCAGGAACACCATAATTTCCTATAAGTGGATAAGTTAGTGTAAGAATTTGGCCAGAATAGGAAGGATCTGTCAGTGTTTCGTTATAGCCAACCATTCCTGTATTAAATACAATTTCGCCAAAAGTTAATCCAGAATAACCAAATCCCATTCCATCGAAAACAGAACCATCACTTAAGATCAGTTTTCCAAACTTGTTTGCGTGTTTGGATTCTTTTACGGTTATTGTTACCCTCGAAAAGTAATCTAAAAAGGGAATTTAAGTTTTTGTAAAAAAATAATCTATGGGAAGTTTTGATAAATCTTAAAAATTATAATGCTTTGTATTGTTCGCTCCACTTGTAATATGCCTTAATCATATCCATGGAAACACTTGGTTTTCTTCTTGTTAAGGACTCTCTAAAATCCTTCATTGATATATTACGTGGTTGGGATGGTTTTTCACCCTCTATTGGTTCTTTGTAATCAGTTAAGCTAAACATTTCATTCACAACTTTAAGCTGAACAGACTGGCAGATATCCTTGATATCACTTGCGCTATATCCATCAAAAATTGATGCCAAAGTATGAGAACGTACTCTATCGTCTAGTTTTAGCTTATTCGTGTAAAGTACAAAAAGTTTTTCTCTAGCTTCAAGTGTTGGCAAAGAAACGTAGATCCTTTTTTGGAACCTACGTAAAAATGGTGGGATCCCCGGGTACCGAGCTCGA